>JYMV01000841.1_pt1 | contig 41519 bp, 39 predicted proteins | sample 338911 | NCBI WGS metagenome assembly JYMV01 (sample SAMN03354496, study PRJNA234377) | hydrothermal vent metagenome | biome: Deep sea; feature: Hydrothermal plumes at the Eastern Lau Spreading Center, Western Pacific Ocean; material: Seawater | place: Tonga | collected 2009 | depth 2000 m m | reverse complement strand
TGATAAAGCTAACATATCTGTTTTAGATAGAGGATTTACCTACGGGGATGGTTTGTTTGAGACAATGCGCGTGTACTCAGGAAAGATATTTAGGTTAGAGCATCATCTTGATCGTTTGTTTCAATCGGCACGTTCAATTTTTATTGAGCTACCGATAACAAAAAATGAAATCCAATCGGCTATTTATGCAGCAATAAAACTAAACGGATTATCAGACTCAATTGTTAGACTTACTGTTACACGCGGGGAACTGGGTTCAGGTGTAAATGTTGATTACAGTTCACCGCCCACAATTGTAATTTTAGTCAAACCAGTAAAGGCAATTTCTAAAAAAACCTATAAAGAAGGCATTGGAATAAAGTTATATAAAAAAAGTGCCATTAGAACCCAAGGAATTTCTAACAAGATAAAATCGTGCAACTATCTATCTAACATAATACTGAGAGAAAATGCACTTAAGGAGAATTTCTTTGAAGCTGTTTTATTAGATCATAATCATAATGTTACCGAGGGAACTATTTCTAATATATTTATTATCAAAAATAATCAACTAAAAACACCGATATTAAATGAATTTGTATTGAGTGGAATAATACGTCAAGCGATATTAGACCTTTGCCTAGAGAATAATATTCCCTTTAAGGAGGACCGAATAACCGAAAGAGAGTTATACGAAGCAGACGAACTTTTTTTAACCAATTCTGGAATAGAAATTTTGCCAGTGCGTAATATAAATCACCACAAACTAAAAAATAGAGGGACGAGACCTATGACCAAACATATACACATGCTACTTCTAAAATCTTTTGAAGAATTATCTTAAAAGTGATACTTTATCGACTTTAATTTTACATTAATTTAACGCGAACAATGAATAAAGATCAATTTAAAGATACTGCTCGAGGGGTGATCGAAGACACTGAAAATGGGGCCGAGTGGCTTCCAAAAGATTCTTATGGGGATTTGGGGAAATGGGTCAACGTGCAGGAAGGCATCAATTACGCTCAACTGATGAACCAAATTTATGCGGGAGGTCAATCCGATTGGGCTCTTCCTAGCAAAGAAGATTTGCTTGACCTGTATAATGAGGAGTTAGTTCAGAAAGATTGGGAAGGGAATGATATTCATATAGCTCCTTGTTTTTTAATGAACTGCTCCCATTACCTATGGTCTAGCGAAAAGAATAATACCGGTCAGCACATGCGAATAGATTTAAGAAGTGGGGATTTGGATTTCATAGATACTGAGGAAAGAGAACACCATGCGGTCCGGTTAGTCAGGCGTAAAAAATAATTAAACTTCATTCCACCCAGTCAACTTCATTATTTTAATTGGATCAATGTCCCCAGCGTTGTCAAGAAAACAATCTTTTTCACTGCCCGTGTACTCTTCTACTCCATCATCCCGGTAAGTAATGGCATTGATGTCAGCGTGCTTAGTCTTAGTGAAACCGTTAAATAATGTCCCATGCGATTTTGGCACAAGGTCCAACGAGAATCTACGAAACACCCTAATCTGTTTTTCTGGATAATGAAGCACTGCAAATAAATAATTTTCATAGAGCGAACAATCCGTACTCTTAGAATCCCCCTCTCCGATGACAAAGTAAATTTTATCGACCCTAACTCCAAACTCTGGTCTAATAAAACCACGCAACCATATTTTCCCAAAATCATTAATGTTCCGCATTAATATGCCTTAAGAAAGTGCTCATTTTGACTTAAAATAAATTATATATCATAATTAAAAAAAATACTTCTTAACAACTAATAATCAAACATCTTCTTTTGTCAGAATTATTTGAAGAACGCTTAGAAAACGAGCTGAAGGCTCTACGCACAAAAAATTTATTGAGGAAACCTCTCGCCTTTAATAGTAACTTTCTAAATTTGGCCACAAATGATTATTTTTTATTACGTCACAATAAGCAAGTCTTAGCCATTGCTGACGAGATTGCTCAAAAATATGGGACAGGAAGTGGTGCATCACCTCTATTATCTGGATATCTACCCTGCCATCAAATGTTAATAAATGAGTTGCTAGACTGGAAACATAAAAGTTTCGGGATGTTATATAATTCTGGATACATGGCAAACCAGGCTTTAGTAAAAAATCTACCTGGAAAACATGATCTTATTTTAGTGGATAGGCTTATTCACCACTCTATTGCCCAAGCTTTGAACCGAGGATCCGCAAAATTTAAACGCTACGATCATTTAGATTTATGTCAGCTTGAGGAACTGCTATCCGATAATATAAATAATTACGACACCATCTTTGTCATTACTGAAAGTATATTTAGCATGGATGGTGATTATCCAGACTTAAAGCATTTGGTTAAACTAAAAAAAAAATACCCTTTTATACTTATACTCGATGAAGCTCACGGGACAGGAGTCCTGGGAAGTTCTGGCGCTGGTTTGGCTGAAGAAACTGGAACTTTTAATGAAGTCGATATCATAATTGGGACTTTTGGAAAATCACTTGCAGGGATGGGTGCTTACGTGTTGACAAATTTGCTGCCGATAATTGAATATCTAACAAATAAAGCTGGTGAGTACATCTACTCAACATTTCTATCACCTCACCAGGCAGGGGTAGCCTTGGCAACAATTAATATAGTAAGAAATGCAGATGAAAAACGAGAATCACTAAAGCTAATATCTCACTGGCTAAGAAATGAACTGGCAGAACATATAAATGTACAAACTAACTATAATACCCCTATAATCCCAATTATTATGGGGGATAGTATCTCTACTCTCAAGCTTCAAACATTGTTGCTAAATAAGGGTATTGTTGTGGGGGCGGTGCGTCCTCCCACCGTCCCCTGTGGTAGTTCAAGAATTCGCTTGTCACTTAATTCTGAATTATCTAAAGAAGAATTGGAGCCATTGATCTCAATCTTTAAGGAGTGCTCAAAAAAATGAAAATAACTGCAATTTCAGGGTGGGCAATTCCAACTGAGTGGTTTTCTGAACGGATAGAAAAATATTTTTTAAATTCTGAGATAAATGTAATCTATCCATCTAATCCATTTGATGCTGAAGAAGCACGTGAAAAAATAAATGAAAAGCCGGCCGACCTATATCTGGGATATTCACTAGGTAGTCTCTGGATGTTTAGGCACCGTGAGCTATTTCCCAAAAAATCTATTAAGGCAGTTCTCGCTCCTATTCTTGCATTTACAAAGGAGCACGAGATGGGTGGAAAAACAACTTCCGCACAACTAAGCTATCTTATAAAGTTGCTAAAAAGAAGCGATGATGAAAATCCATTGGTGGATTTTTATGCCAACTGCGACATCCCTTTTCCTAGAATCCTTCTAAAAACTTTACCAGGCCGTTCTGTCCTAATAAGAGGGCTAGAATTTCTTCAATCAGTTATCGCCTCTAAAAATTTAGTATTAGATTTTAAAGTTGTTGTCGGAGACAATGATGTTTTTCTCGATGCCATTAAATTAAAAAACTTGATCCCTCAAACCCAAATAGTTTCTGGCGCCGGACATGCGCCCGACCAACTACTTAGCAAATTGGCTAAGATAATCAACCATAGTTAGATTTCAAAATCACGAGTATTTTAAAAGAACACGTATTAATTTTTTTTGAGTAAATACGTACAAGGTTTCGAACATATTCTCCTAAACTTTGTAGGATCCTAGATTCTCTACTTCCGCTCTCCATGCAATCACTTGACTAATACCCTCATTCAATCCACAGATCTAATGATTAATAATAAAAGTGAAAATGGAACGACCCTTAGAATTGAGTTAAATTTTTCTAAATATGCGCATGTCTATGATAAACATGCTCAATTACAAAAGTTAATGGCAGAAAAATTGGCTTCATTTCTTCCAAACGACATGCCTGAACAAATTTTGGAAATTGGGTGCGGTACTGGTTTGTTTACTAAATACCTACTCGCTCAACCAGCACAAAAAATATTTCTTAACGATATTTCAGATGAAATGATTGGGTGTATGAAATTAAAGTTAGCGCTCCCACCCTATTCCCAGATCATCGCTGGAAACGCTGAATTATTAAAATTTCCAATGGTGGATATGATCACCGCCAATGCAGTATTTCAATGGTTTCAAGATCCCAGAGGTGTATTAATACGTTTAAACTCCTGCATTAAACCAAATGGCAGGTTAGTTTTTAGTACTTTTGGGCCGTCAAGTCTTGCAGAATTGCGAGGAATAACCAGGCTCGCTAGTCCTGTTTCACTTCTTTCCGACACCGAATGGAATAATTTGATCAAACAGGCTGGTTTTACATTGAGTTCATCTGCAAACGAATCACATAGAACATTTTTTCCTAGCACATTAGAATTGCTCAAAAATCTCCAGCAAATGGGGGCCGCGCCCACTCTAATGACTAACTCAAGAGAATTGCGTCAACTAATAAAAGATTATGATCAAATGTATTCGACAGAGCAAGGTGTATATGCTAACTGGGAATTATTATATTTTTCAGCAATAAATAAACAATAATAAAGATTTTCCCGATGAGCTATTAGTCTGAGAAGCGTGCTTTACAAAAAAAAACCAATGTTATAACGATTTAATTTTTATTAAATGCGAGACTTTTTAAAAGACAACCTAGCATTATTAAATTATAAGTCACCCGAACTGTGTTCGTTAATAAAAGATGCCACCAACGATAATCAATATAATATAGCTACCTCTAAATCAGGAATTCCCACTTTAGTTAGAGTTTTGCCAGGCGGAACAAAAAGGGCCCTGCACAGTAAATACGACCCCCTCCATGAAGCCGCAGAATTTGTCGATGCTAACTATTCTAATGAAAAATCCAATTATATTTTAATTGGCCTTGGATTGGGTTATCATCTAAACGATCTTCATAAAAGAATATCCTCCCAAGAGCGAATAATTGTATTTGAAAAAAGTGCTGCTCTAACGCGCTTAGCACTTTCTCAAAATGACTTTTCTGACGTCTTAAGCAATCCGAGAGTTAGTTTCCACATAGATGTTGATCCAGATAAAATTGAACAAATTTTATATGAGGACCGTACCAATTTAGCTATTCATGGCTATACCACAATAAATCTTAAGCCTCTGGTCGAACTAGAGAAAGATTATTACAAGCTAATACATATAGAAATAGAGCAAGTGCATCAAAAGTTCAAACAGGATATCAATACACAGGCTGCATATTCACAAAAATTTTATAAAAACATATTTGATAACGGGCAAGCTATTATCGAAAGTCCAGGAATTTTAGGGTTAAAAAATATTTTCACAAATATCCCCGTCATAGTTGTGGCAGCAGGCCCGTCTCTTGATAAAAACATTGGACTCATAAAAAGCGCAAGAAATCGAATTCTTGTTATCGCGGTCGCAACCGCATTAAAGCCCTTATTAAGAAATGGGATCGAGCCCGACTTCGTTATAGCAATTGACCCGAATGAAGAAACCATACAGTCGTTTAACATAGAAATAATCTCAGAAAATTCATGGCTGATTTATGATCCATGTATTCCGCCCGCCGTAAGCTCTCTTTTTAATTCGAAAAAAATTATAATGGATAGCAAAATAGAGCTCGCGAAATGGATAACTGACCATAGTGAAAAAAAGGGGATTCTAGAAAACGTATCCTCAGTCGCACACTCAGCATTTCATCTAGCTCGACATATGGGATGTGAGCCAATTATTCTTGTGGGGCAGGATTTATCATTTGAAGGTTACCGTATGCATTGTACCGATTCATTTTACAACCAAGCAAACCAGGATGACATAGGTACTGATAGAACATTAGACACGCTAGAATACAGTAAATATAGAGGATACACTCCCGCCATAACTTCCGCACTAGACATATTTGACCGCAACTCAAAAACGACTAAAGCAATGCAAACATACAAGTATCAATTAAAAAAAGAGATAAATGCAAATAACACTACTTTGAATGCAACTGAAGGGGGAGTAAACATACCTGGCGCCACAAATATTTCGCTAAGGGAAGCTCTGAATAAATACTGCCAAGAAAACGAAATTCCCATCGTTAGTGATTATTTAAAAAAAATTAAACAACCAAGAAAAAACAAATTTCTTTTAGATTCTATTAGAAAACAACTAGAAAAATTTAACAAAATTGAGCACGCTATAAAAAAAATAAGCGATAAATACTTAATCGAGAGCAAGAAATCAATAGATACGAGACAATTCGTTTTAGAAATGGAGTCTTTTTACGCAGACTTACTCAGAGATGAAATTACAACAGCTCTAATACAGGGCTATGATTTCATCGCATTCGTGGAATGGAACCAAAAAACAAAAAAACTAAATAATCCAGCGAACAAGCAGTCAGCAAACGATAGTGTCCACAAAAAATTCTTACGAGACCGTGTTTTTATTACCAGATTATCAAAAACAATTGATTTCTTACGTAATGGTTTCAGGAGCTTGGAAAAGGGTTTATCCTAAACTTTTATCGCCTCAATAATACTGGATCCATATCCAATTTTGGTTTTTTTTATACGAGCGAACCCTGTGTTTCTCACTAGTGCATCGACCTCGCTAAAAGTATATGATTTTCCGGTTTTCGTATACAAAAGCATAGTAATGTCAAACAACGCGGCATCATAAGGTGCTATTCTTGAATCTTTTAAAAAAAAGTCATACAAAAGAATACGCCCGCCATTTACAAGAGCCTTATTTATCTTTTTAAATAGAGTTTTGTTCTCTTTAGCATTATAAATATGAATAATATTGGATAAGAGGACCGTATCGTATCCAACCCCAAATTCATCACCAAACAAATCACCACTAACAAACTTTAGACGGTTGTAAATAGCTTGGTTTTTATATATTTTACGCGCCACTTTAATTGCGGCCGCTCGATCCATTAATGTCGCCGTGACGGCTTTATCTCTCTTTAAAATTGCTGCGCTGTAGGACCCTGGTCCACAACCCAAGTCAATTAGTTTACCAACTTTTTTTTGGGTTACGGCGTCCGCTACCTTTTCGGCGTATAATTCGCTTCGTTCATGCATCGCATAAGTAAAAAGTTCCCTGAATTTTGGATCATCTCCACCCTCAAATTTTTTAAAATCTCTTCCACTTTTGACGATTTTGAAAAGATCGTCGTACTCACTCCGGCTATCCATCTTGAGCATCACCGTACCTTTTTTGAAATCGGAACTTGTTTCGCAAAAATATTTATAAGTCACAGGGGTATTTTTATAAACATTCTTATTCTTAGTTAAAGCACCCATTGCGGCAAGAGCATTTAAAAGCACCTCTGTCCCCTCAAATTTTGTTTTGGTGATGCTCGTTACTTGCTTAACCGACATTGAACTTTTTTCCAAAGCTGAAAAAATATTCAACTCCAAAGCAGATAGTAATATATTAGCTTCCTCTAACTGCTCAATTTTGTTGATGATATCTCGATATGAAAGCATAAAATTTTCGACAACGTTTACCTGCGTACTTGATAATAATTGGCAAGAATAATATTTATAATTCAGTGGTGGGTGCTCATAAATATTCCGAGGGACTGCGACTATCTCTGAATCAATTGGGCTAAATTCATAAACATGGATCGGATGAAGTAAGGTGAATCCTTTTGTAATCCCTTCTCAAGGACATGTAGTGCTTGACTTTTTTCTCGTTTTTTATGGTGCGTTAAAGCGAGTATCAAATGCGACATATACCACTTTTCACTATCAGGATATTTGGAAATCAGGCGAGATAACGGCTTCGAAACCATTGATATATTCCCCAACCTATACTGCGACATCCCTAGCCCAAATAATATATTATCGGTTAACTCGTATGGTGGATTCGACGCGAGAGCTTTTTTAAACAAGTTAGCACTTTTTGTATAGTGGCCTTTCTTATAATAGATGAATGCGTCAATATACTCCTCTGGAGAAAAAATAAGATCTGGTTTAATAGTCTGAGTTAACGTTTCAACCTCTCCATCAAAAGTTTTATTAGTTAGTCGAAGATCCTCTAACTGTTTGCCCAAAGTGTCAGCACGACTGTTTTCCTCACTAATCATGCCTGATATGGTCGTATCCATCGACGCAATGTCAGGAATAACCTTCTTTATTCCTCCACGAATATCCATTTCATTTGAATCAAGAACCTCTGTCTTTAAGAATAGCGTTTCGATTTTTTTTTCGATCTCGTCAAACTCCACCTGAAGAATACGCCTTTGCTCTAACTCATCTTCATCAGCGGGAACCCAAGAATGACGATCTGCTGGATTTATATCTGAATCAATCGATTGCGATTGAGAACTAATCGAGCAGCCAAAGAAAAGCAAAACAAAAACTGTTGAAATATATTTTTTAATCATTTTTATTGAAAAATTGTTTTATAATTTGTAAAACTATTTTATGATAATTGAAAACATCAACAATTTCAAGTGGTTATAAAAGTGAAAGATTATTATTCAACATTAGGTGTATCTCGTGATGCTACGGAGGGAGATATGAAAAAAGCTTTTCGAAAAAAAGCTATGGATTATCATCCAGATAGAAATAAGGAAAACCCAAAAGCCGAAGAAAAATTCAAGGAGGTTAATGAAGCATACGCTGTCTTAAGTGATAAAAGTAAGCGATCTCAATACGATCGATTTGGAAGTGATGGGTTTCATAAACGTTTTTCAAAAGAAGATATCTTCCGAGATTTTGACTTTGGAGATATGTTTGGATCACAAGGAGACTTTGGTGGTACAGGAGGCTTTCCTGACTTAGATAGCTTCCTGTCTGGTCATGGTTTTGGAGGTCCACGAACACGCAAAGGAAAAGATATACGACAGGATTTTTATATTTCTTTTAATGAAGCAGCTCTAGGAACCCAACGCACTATAATTGTTGAGTTAAATGGGAAAAAAACAGAGACAACTTTTAAGGTGCCAGGAGGATCTAAAGATGGGTCTCGATTACGGCTCGTTGGAAAAGGCCAACCCGGAACAAATGGAGGATCACCCGGAGATCTATATCTCAATATTCGTATTAATAAACACCCCCACTTCTCTAGGGAGGGAGATGACATAATAGTTAACAAAGAAATTAGCCCAACTGAAGCCTTACTAGGAACTACTGTTGAAATTCCCACCCTAAAAGACTCGAAACAACTAACAATTCCCCCTTGTACTCAAAGCCATACGAAACTTAGGCTTAAAGGAGTAGGTATTCCCTACAATCAAGGTAAAAAGACAGGAGATCAGTTAGTTCGTATTATTGTCAAATACCCAAAAAAATTAACGGATCAACAGCTTGAACTGGTTCACAAATTAAAAGCTTCTGGCTTGTGACATAAGAGTTTCCCTGCCATTAAACCATTATTGAATATGAGTTATAAGACATGGCTTCCATAAACTTTGTACCCGACAAGGCAATTCACCATATTGAGGATGGTAGTCGTTTGATTGAGATATGTGATGAAATCGATGTCTCTTTATCTTTCGGTTGTACCGAAGGAAGTTGTGGTGTTTGTGAACTTACAGTTTTGAAAGGAAGAGATAATTTATCAAAAATTACCGATGAGGAGAAAAATTATTTACTCCCTGAAGATTTAGAAGAAGGAATGCGCTTGGGATGTCAATTAAAAATCCGAAAAGGTGATGTAAGCTTGACTTGGAGGAAAAATAAAAAAAATTAAAATTATCTATATATCTTTAGCAATTCTTTATTAATTACATTAAGAAATGTTTTAGCTATTGACTTATCATTAATCAATAAATAGAATGAACTCGTTATTATTATAACTCTTTAAACCGGTCCTGAGAGGCCGATAAGGGATTAATGCTATACATAACAAGTAAGTCAGCTCCTTCGTGGAAAGAATTCCCGTAGGGGCTATTTTTTTGCCTAAATTTGGTGCCAAATTGAACTCTATTGCTTTTAGCGACAAAGATATTTCTAGAGCTGTGACCCGTATAACGCATGAAATACTGGAAAAAAATAAAGGAGCCGAAAACCTAACTCTGGTTGGAATCCGCACCAGGGGCGTGACCCTCGCAAAAAGAATTAAAAAAAAGATCAATGATATTGAGGGGATAAAGATAGATCTCGGGATTTTAGATATCACTCTTTACCGTGACGATTTAGCTACCGGGAAACAAAATCCTATAATTGAAAAAACAAGCATCCCCTTTCCTTTAGAGGGAAAACAAGTTGTCTTGATCGATGATGTCCTATTTACGGGCAGAACAATAAGGGCCGCCATTGATGCCCTGATTGATTTTGGTAGGCCCGCCACCATTCAACTGGGTGTACTGATAGACCGAGGGCACAGAGAGCTTCCGATTCGGGCTGATTATGTCGGCAAAAATATTCCAACATCTAAAACTAGCCGCGTGCAGGTGCTATTGCAAGAAGATGACGGTAAAGATGAAGTTTGTATAATCGAGGACGTAACCAAAGAAAATCTATAATGTTTAAGCTTAAAAATATTTTAGGAACGCAATGTTTAACCGAGGATGATATAACCACTATTTTGGATACAGTCGATTCCTTTAAAGAAATTTCTACTCGCCCGATTAAAAAGGTCCCCACGTTACGGGGAAAAACCGTTATTAATTTATTTTTTGAACCAAGCACCAGAACTCGTACATCATTTGAAATTGCGGGAAAAAGGCTAAGTGCTGATGTTATCAATATTGTAGGGTCCTCAAGTAGTACCGTTAAAGGAGAGAACTTAATAGACACCGCACTAAACCTTGAAGCTATGCACCCAGACATTATGATCGTACGTCATGCCCTTTCGGGGGCGGCTGAAATGATTTCTCAGTTTATTGAATGCCCTATCATAAACGCTGGTGATGGGTATCATGAGCATCCTACTCAAGCATTACTAGACCTATATACTATTAGAGAATCTAAAAGAAACCTAGAGGGGTTAAATGTAGTAATCGTTGGCGACATAGCACACAGCCGAGTGGTCAGATCCAATATTTACGCTATGAAAACAATGGGGATGAACGTGAAACTTATCGGCCCCCCTACTATGATTCCACTGGAAATAGAGAAAATGGGAGTAAGTGTGGGCTATTACTTAGAAGATGCAATACCTAACGCGGACGTTATCATGATACTCCGCCTGCAAAAAGAAAGACAAAGTAAGTACCTCTTATCCAGTATTCGCGAATACTCTAATCTATATTGTCTCACCTCAAAATTTCTAGAAAAAGCAAAAGACGATGTGCTTATTTTTCACCCAGGTCCAATTAATCGTGGGATTGAAATTTCTTTAGATGTAATGCAAAGCGATCGATCACTTATATTAAATCAGGTTACCAACGGAGTGGCTCTTCGCATGGCACTGATGTATCTCGTTCTAGGGGGCAATAATGACCGTACTAATTAAAAACGGGAGGGTTATTGATCCAACTAATGGTTTAGATGAGCCAAAGGATCTATTAATCGATAAAGGGAAAATTAAGGCTTTAGAGTCACCAGGTAAGATAAATATCGATACCGGGGAAAAACAATCTATTATCGATGCAAAAGACTGCGTGGTTTGCCCAGGATTGATAGATATGCACGTACATTTCAGAGAACCTGGGTTCGAATACAAAGAAACTATCGAATCGGGGTGCCGATCTGCGGCAGCTGGCGGCTTTACTTCTGTGGCAGTAATGCCAAATACCAACCCCGTAAACGATACACGATCTGTCACAGAACACCTTCTATCGTTAGCAAAGACTAAAGGTATTATTAATGTGTATGCCATTGCTGCAATTACGAGAAATCTTGCAGGAGAACGTCTATCGGAAATGGCTGATCTAAAGGATGCTGGAGCAATAGCGTTTTCAGATGATGGGCGTCCCGTTATGAACAATGAATTAATGCGTAGAGCATTTGAGTATAGCAAAATGTTTAAACTTCCATTGATTCAGCATAGCGAGATGTTGGATCTCACGGAAGGTGGTTGCATGAATGAGGGGATAGTATCAACAGAACTTGGGTTAAAAGGCATGCCTGCAGAGGCCGAAGACATAATGGTTTACCGTGATATTGCACTACTTGAAAAAACTGGGGGACGACTTCATGTGGCCCACATAAGCAGCAAAAACTCAGTTGATCTGGTACGACAAGCAAAATCCAGAGGATTATCCGTAACCTGCGAAGTGGCACCTCATCATTTTACTTTGACAGACGAAGCGGTACGTGGATATGACACAAACACAAAAATGAGTCCCCCACTTCGCACAATCAGTGATGTTGACGCTATTAAAAAAGGTTTAAAGGATGGGACGATTGATATTATAGCCACTGACCACGCGCCTCATGATATTGTAGATAAACAGGTTGAGTATCAGAATGCGTGCTTCGGTATAGTCGGATTGGAAACGGCCCTCCCTCTTTCTTTAAAATTAGTAGATGAAAAAATCTTATCGATGAGTGAGCTCATCAAGAAACTCACTTCCACTCCCGCTGGTATATTCAATCTAAGTTCGGGAAACCTTTCGTTAGGAAACGATGCAGATATTTTAATTTTTAATCCAAACTTTGAATACTCAATAGATATTTCGAAATTTCACTCCAAAAGTAAAAATAGTCCCTTTGATGGTTGGAAAGTTAAAGGAAAAGTCATACGCACACTGGTTCGAGGAAAAACTGTATATCCAACGATTGAGAATTAACACTCCTTTTTTTTAAAAAACCATGAGAAAAAACATACCGTGAAAGCTGTTTTGGCCTTAGCTGATGGAAGAATATTTGAAGGAACAGCCTTCGGTGCGCAGGGTGAGGTTAATGGTGAAATAGTATTTAACACCAGTATGACCGGATACCAGGAGATTCTAACCGATCCTTCGTATTATGGGCAAATGGTAGTTATGACCTATCCGCTCATTGGCAATTATGGAGTTAATTCAGAAGATTATGAATCAGACCGGACTCATCTTTCGGCCTTCATTATAAAAGAATTAAGCACCATCCCAAGTAACTGGCGGTCTCAGGCCACATTGCATGACTTTCTTACTACGCATGGCGTTATAGGGATCCAAGGAATTGACACAAGAGCATTAACTCGCCACATTAGAAATACAGGGGCCCAACAAGCTGTTATTTCAACTGAATCCAAAGATCACCAAAAATTAGTTGCCCAAGCAAATCGTTTACCCTCCTTAGAAGGCCGTGATTTGGTAAAAGAAGTGACCTGCAAAGAACCATATGCATGGAACGAAGGTGAGTGGGCACTGAAAAATGGAGCCACTTTTTTTAAAAGCCCATGCACGCCTAATGGCTATTTTATTGTTGCCTATGATTTTGGGATAAAAAGGAATATTTTGCGAAAGCTTACTCAGGTAGGATTTCGGATAAAAGTCGTACCCGCTTCAATGCCAGCCAAAGAGGTTCTCGCAATGAAACCGGACGGTGTGTTTTTATCCAACGGACCAGGTGATCCAGCAGCAGTAAAATATGCTTTAGAAAATGTAAAATATTTAATTGGGAAAATACCAATCTTTGGAATATGTTTAGGGCATCAAATTCTTAGTCTCGCATTAGGAGCCCGTAGTTATAAATTAAAATTTGGTCACCACGGTGGTAATCAACCTGTTATTGATTTAAAAACACGTAAAGTTGAAATAACAGCTCAGAATCATGGGTTCGCGGTGGATGCTGCATCCCTAAGCAATGATTGTACTATTACATCCACTAATTTAAATGATAATACAGTTGAAGGAATCCAGCACAAGTCTCTTCCAATTTTATCCGTCCAATATCATCCGGAAGCCTCACCAGGGCCACATGATTCATCATATTTGTTTAAAGAATTCATCAAACTACTGGATTTGCATAAATGATAAAAGATAGCCTTGAGCATTTAATCAAAATCGCAACAGACGCCCCTTTCTCAAATGATCTATTAGTAGCTCGCAAGGAGTATCAAAAATATGCTGGTGATATTTTTGAAGATGATAAATCCTATGAAAGTCAAATGGCCTTATTTCTCGAGTGGTACATTTTTGAACGCATTGACCCTATCCATGACCAAACAGTGCTTGAAGTAATAATTAATAACGAGAAAGAAGTGTCTCCCCACTTACTAAAAAATATCAGAAAATTTACTTCCAATATACACGGTCTTTTTATTATTAAAAAAGTAAGAGGACATTCCATCAGAGTAATTAATTTGTTTGATGACGAGCAACATGATGTAGTCGGGTCGTCCAATAAGTTCTACTTCAGTAAAGGGACTGTGTTTGAGGGCAGGCTTCTTCCTCACGAGGATTCCTGTTATTTCACAGGAAACTTTTGTTTTCACCCAGAAGGTTCAAAAAAATTTATTAAAAGTGAAATAAAAAAAATCACCTCGATTCAAAAATCACAAGAAAAAAAATTAGAGCCACAAAAAAGAGAAGCGAAGAAGGAGAATAAAAAACTAAATAAAACAGTCTGTCGTATAAGAAAATTGCAAGAAAAAGTTCAAAAATTAAATGATGACAAAAAAATATCTAAAATCCAAGACAACTTAGATGAACTTGAATCCATCAGGGCAAAGCATGAAGAAGACTGTTCTCTGTTAGAAAAGAACATTACTATATTTGCTCGCGAAATACACCGCGAAAGCAAATCAAACCGCGCGCAATTAATGTTGAAGCTTTCTCGCATGCAATTACTCTTAGAACGTTCTCGTAATATTGAACTTAAGGACATCTATAGAAATTAATGCCTAAACGATCTGACATTAAAAGAATTTTACTCATTGGAGCAGGACCAATTGTCATAGGCCAGGCTTGTGAATTCGATTACTCTGGAACTCAGGCATGTAAAGTTTTAAAGGAGGAAGGTTATGAAGTTGTCCTGGTAAATAGTAACCCAGCGACCATAATGACCGATCCTGAATTTGCAGATAAAACCTATGTCGAACCAGTAACTCCAGAAATTGTTGAAATGATCATTAAAAAGGACCGCCCTGATGCCCTCTTACCGACAATGGGAGGGCAGACTGGTCTTAATACAGCCTTAGCGCTTGCTGATCATGGTGTGCTTGATTTATACAACGTTAAATTAATTGGAGCCGATATTAGCTCAATTCGAAAGGCCGAAAATCGTCAGCTTTTCAAAGAAGCCATGCTAAATATAGGACTTAAGGTCCCATCTAGTGGCCATGCTCAGACCCTTGATGAGGCATGGGAAATAGTCAAAGAAACTGGTTTTCCCGCCATCATCCGTCCATCGTTTACCCTTGGGGGTAGCGGTGGGAGTATTGCCTATGACCAGGAAGAATTCGATTCTCTTGTAAAATCGGCACTTCATATAAGCCCCACTAATGAGGTTCTTATAGAAAAATCGCTCATCGGTTGGAAGGAATACGAACTCGAGGTGATGCGCGACCATCAGGATAACGTAGTCGTAGTCTGCTCAATTGAAAACCTTGATCCAATGGGAATACATACTGGGGATAGCATCACTGTAGCTCCAATTCAAACATTAACAGACAGGGAATATCAATTAATGCGTAATGCTGCAATTGATATTATTCGTGAAATCGGTGTCGAAACAGGCGGTTCTAATATTCAATTTGCTCTCGATCCAAAAAATGGAGATATGATAGTAATTGAGATGAATCCACGGGTATCTAGAAGTTCAGCACTGGCCTCAAAAGCAACCGGGTTTCCAATAGCTAAAATTGCCGCAAAACTTGCCGTTGGATACACTTTAAATGAAATTAGGAATGATATTACGCGTGTTACACCCGTATCATTTGAGCCATCAATAGATTATTGCGTTGTAAAAATCCCACGATTTACTTTTGAAAAATTCCTCATGACCGATCCGGTTCTTTCGACACAAATGAAATCGGTCGGAGAAGTAATGGCTATAGGCCGTACCTTTAAAGAATCCCTCAACAAAGCTCTTCGGTCTTTAGAAATTGGTGTGTTTGGTTTGAGCAAAAATATAAAAGATATTTCTAGCAATTCTACTTCAAATCGTAAAGCCATTAGAAGCAAGCTAAAAAATATATTAAACAAACCACTCTGGGATCGGCTGTGGTATGTAGCAGAAGCAATGAGAAACGGATTTTCCATTGAAGAAATATATCAAATTACTTTTATTGACCCGTGGTTTCTTCAGAATATTCAAGATCTTCTCAATATCGAAAGGGAGCTGATTACAACAGCTAATCTTAAAGAATTATCTGACGGTCTACTTAAAAGAGCCAAAGAGAATGGGTATTCAGATATTTTTATCGCGGATGTTCTCAACTGCAGTTCGAAAGATGTCCATGCGAAACGAAATGCAGCAAACATAAAACCTGTCTATAAAAGAGTTGATACTTGTGGAGCAGAGTTCGAAGCTCACACACCTTATCTATATTCGACTTATGAGGAAGAGTGTGAGGCTGATCCCTCGAACAAAAAAAAGATCATGATTCTTGGTGGCGGCCCCAATCGTATCGGTCAGGGAATTGAGTTTGATTATTGTTGTGTCCATGCCTCCTTTGCACTGAAAGAAGCCGGTTACGAAACAGTTATGGTCAACTGTAATCCAGAAACAGTCAGCACCGATTACGATACCTCTGACCGTCTTTATTTCGAACCTCTCACTTTTGAGGATGTATCAAATATTGTAGAGGTTGAAAAACCCGATGGCGTAATAGTTCAGTTTGGTGGTCAAACACCCTTAAAACTTGCTGTCCCACTAATGAATGCTGGTGTGCCAATTATTGGAACAAGTCCAGAGAATATTGACCGCGCGGAAAACAGAAAACTATTCTCCGAAGTTATGGCAACGCTCAACCTAAGACAACCTTTAAATGGTACCGCCACTACATACAAAGAAGCGCAAAAAATTGCTGAAAAAATTGGTTATCCAGTGGTCGTTCGTCCTTCCTACGTTTTGGGAGGTCGCGCAATGGAGATCGTTTATGATAGAGAGCGCCTCGAATACTATATGAAGCACGCTGTTGAAGCCTCGCCTGAACACCCTGTATTAATAGATGATTTTATTGAAAATGCAATTGAAGTCGACGTCGATGCTATTTCTGACGGCAAATCAGTTATTATTGGAGGGGTTATGGAACATATTGAAGAAGCCGGTATTCATTCCGGGGATAGCGCCTGCTCGCTTCCAACCTTTTCCATAAAACCTGAAATTGTAGCATCCATAAAAGATCAGACGCGTAGACTTGCGCTAGAACTTGGCGTGATAGGGTTGATTAATATCCAATTCGCAGTTAGAGGTGAAGAGATCTTCATTTTGGAGGTCAATCCAAGGGCATCTAGGACCATACCATTTGTAAGTAAGACCACCGGAGTTCCTCTTGCAAAATTAGCGGCTTTGGTGATGGTTGGGAACTCATTAAATCAACTCGATTTAACAGAAGATACCGTGGCACATACTGCCGTAAAAGAATCTGTTTTCCCATTCAACAAGTTTGATAATGTGGATATTCTTTTGGGACCAGAAATGAAGTCCACCGGTGAAGTAATGGGAATTGATAAGTCTTTCGGAATGGCATTTGCCAAGGCACAACTAGCAACCGGAATAAAGCTTTCAGACAAAGGATCTGTCTTTATTAGTGTCAAGGATTCAGACAAACATAAAGCAGTAAATATTGCTAAGGACTTTTCTAAATATGGCTACACTATTCTAGCAACTAAAGGAACCGCCCAATACCTTAATAAAAATAATTTAAATGTAGTTATGGTCAATAAGGTAAAAGAAGGTTCGCCGCATATTGTCGAAAAAATTGAGAGTGGAGAAATTCAATTTGTAGTTAATACAACATTTGGTGATCAATCAATCAAGGATTCTTATTCATTAAGGCGAGCCTCGCTCAACACAAATACTCCATATTACACAACCATATCAGGATCGCTTGCCCTACTCAAAGCATTGCAGGCCCTTAAAGAGAATCATATGACTGTCACCTCCCTACAAGATTGGAATGCTACCAGAAAAAAACAATTAGTATGATAACGATGGTAGGCCCTTGTAGTCCCCCCAAATGACATCGCCTTGAAGGAGGTTTTCTTTCTTGTCCTTATGAGGGTATCTCTTGGTCCAAGGTATCTTGGGCTCTAATAATTTTTTAAGGTTGCTATTTTTAGGGACGACTAAATCACCTGGAACAAAATCTACCCCGGCAAGTATCTGAGCTTTCGAGAACCGTCCTTGAACCTCACTAACCTTTATGATGCCTTTCCGAGAGTACCTATCCCCTAAGTCCACTTTAACCACTGGATCATTAAATGAAGGTTCTACAGAAAAAACGGTAAAGACATCTCGCACTTTAACTCCATTCGCCTTCCCTAAATTGATAATAGCGCTATTATTTTTGTGGTCGACCAATATCAGGTCTCCCTCAAGAGGCACTGCATTCAAGGTTTTATAAATGAACATTTGCACCTGATCATTCAGTTGCCATAAAGCCCTCCCAATTGAATGAGATTTAAATTTATCCGATCTATAGTCAGTATCTTCCGTTAAATTTAAATTAAAAATTTTTCTCCCAGTACCTGAACTGGCAGTAAATATTTTTTTTGCCAACAAACGCCCCGTATGCAAATTTACCAACTCGATGTTTGCCTGTATGAAGGCTCGTTCTTGATGAAATTTTGCCTCTTTTGCTGTATGGCTTTTTTTAAGAGGATTGGTATCTGGATCGAATATTAAAATATCTCCACGGATTTTATATTGGCTTAATGGCATACTTTTCGACGAGGTAAGACTTATCATTTTCGCCTGAATATCCTTTTTAGTTTCTTCCTTTTCATTCTCTTTATTAGAGTCCCCTGGCTTTTGCTCTTTGTTGTTTTTTAATTTTTTTACTATATTCGGTTCTATTTTTTTTAATTGCACCATTTGAAAGATGCCTAAACCAGCAAGATTATCTTCAAGCATCGAGGAAAAAAATATACCTGGTTTGAATGATTTCCCCCAATTAGCTGGATCAGAAAACGGTTCTACTGTTAATTTCTTCATAAATCTTGCATGTACATTTCCCCCAAAGGTCAGCAGGAAAGCTAAAGCAATAAAAACTATTAGATATGACTTGACAAATATTTTTTTAATTTGAATATCCATATCCATAAATATCGACAGTTATCCAGAAAATCTTCATGATAATTTTTGTTTTTATGAAAAAATACCTAATTTGCTCAAATTATGACTTCTGTTCTTGCTTCCTCTCGTCTTGACCTGAAGCTTATAGATAAGTACAATCACGCGCTATGAAAAGTTTGCTATATTTTATTTTCATCTCTTTCTTACTACTCCCCACCTATCAAGTGTGGGCTAATGCGCCTCCAGAGAGAATGGCACTCATCAAAAAGGGTTGTTTCATGATGGGAACTAACAAAATATACGATTACTTGTCTTTTGACCCAAATACCCGAGAACGCCCAAATGATCGGGAACGTCCTGTTCATGAGGTGTGCCTTGATGCGTTCTATTTGGATATTCATGAAACGTCACAAAAAAAGTGGGAAGAAATGAAACTCCCAAATAATTCTGTATACAAAGGCTTAAATATTGCTGTTAATCAAGTCGAATGGGAAGACGCAAATGGTTATTGTAAAAAACTCGGGAACCGACTCCCTACAGAAGCTGAGTGGGAATACGCAGCTCGAGCTGGTACTACCACAGAATATCCTTGGGGTGATAAAATTAACAGAAATTATGTTTGGTACGGTGGAAATTCCGGTCATACGCATCATCCAATAGGGACTAGAAAGCCAAATTCATGGGGATTATATGACATGATGGGTGGCGTTTGGGAGTGGGTCAGTGACTGGTACGGAGAGTTCTACTACAAAATGAGTCCAATGAAAAACCCAAAGGGCCCAGCAAATATTTTAAGTTGGCATGTAATCAGAGGAGGCTCTTGGGTTGATGATAAAGAATTTGTTCGAACCACCATCCGCTACCCTGGGCTAGCCGATAATACAGAGGATTTCTGGGTTGGATTCCGCTGTGCCAGTGATATAAATTAAAATGCCGCAGATCAAGAGTTTCTTATTACTAAATGCCTCTCATTTTTGATTCGCTAACAATCAACCGTTTATATAAAAAACTGAGTTCGAGTGTACCTGAAGCTAAAACAGAATTAATCTACAACAATCATTTCGAGCTGCTAATAGCGGTTATGCTCACTGCTCAGACAACAGATAAAGTAGTGAATGAAACAACGCCATCACTTTTCAAACATTATCCCGACCCAAAAAGTTTTATTTTGTGCGGTGAAGAAAAATTAGTTCCTTTAATAAAAAGAATCGGATTAGCCCCTACCAAAGCCAAAAATATTATTCGCACATGTCAATTATTGTTAAAAGTTCATCATGGAGTTATCCCAAAAACTAGAGAGGAACTGGTAAAGCTACCAGGTGTTGGTAGAAAAACAGCAAATGTTGTTTTGAACGAGGCTTTTGGAATACCCACGATAGCCGTCGACACGCATGTCTTCAGAGTTGCAAATCGTACAGGATTGGCCAAGGGAAAGACAGTCCTTGAAACAGAAAAAAAATTAATTGAAGTAACTCCAGATAAGTGGAAAAAAGATGCACACCACTATCTAATCCTTCATGGTCGCTATGTATGTAAAGCAAAAAATTTTGACTGTTCCAAATGCTCCATTGAAAAAGAATGTCAATTCCCAAATAAAAATAAATAGGAATGGGTACCCAAACAAAAAGAAACTATCTAAAACTTGTCAATCGATTAAGAAAAGCACTAAATCATAACGCGCAAATCTTCACACTGGGTCACATAAAATTTGCGACAAATAAATACCCTTTTCAAAAAGTAATATTAGGCGATCATAATCCAAGACGAGTGCTAATTTCCGCAGGAATTCATGGCGATGAACCGGCTGGAGTCGAATCAGTATGCGCTTTTTTAGAAAGTGGTAGATACAAAGCACATTTGGACGAATGGGAAATCACCATTCTTCCATGTATTAATCCTTATGGCTTTGAAAATGATACTCGTGAAAACCACGACAACCAAGACTTAAACCGCTTATTTAAAGATCAGCTACCCCCACTTGAAGTGCAATTAGCGAAATCAACCTTTAAGCCGTCATATTTTGACATCACAATAGAATTGCATGAAGATTCGGATAGCCATGGTTATTATTTATTCCAGAAATCTAACCAACCTAATGGACTTGAAATTGGATTTAAAATTATTGGAGCACTGAAAGAGATTATTCCAATTAATTTTGATGAAATAATTGAGAGCATGCCTGCAGAAAAAGGTGTTATACACAGAATAAAAGATATCGAGGAGATGGAATGGTGGCCTATGGCTGGCTATTCGTTGGCAATGAAATCGGGCCACTGCTTAACTCTTGAAACGCCAACTCAGTTAGCCATGTCGACGCGTGTAAGTGCTCATCTCGTGGCCTTGGACCAAGCATTAATGTATTGTTCGCAAAAAAAACCGCACTGTTAATACATGTGGCGAAAGCGAAGAAAATTCCAGAGGAGATTTTAACTCAACCTAACGGGAGAAATAATAGGAACAACTATAGGCTCGCCAACGGGGATAGAATTGATATCTTTGCTTGGATTATAACTCGCAAGTAACCAAAAGGGGATCGCGTATATTTCGTTGCATATTTCCCATACGGTTTCTCCTTGAACCATATTTCTAACTATAAGTTTATCGATCTTATAATTATTAAAAAAATCTTCCTGAATAGCTTTGTGGTATTCCTGCCGTTTCTCTTCAAAAATATCTGGTGCTCTATTGGTAAAAGGAACTTTTATCCTCGAATGAACATTTAGCCGTGAGCGCTTATTCATCCCATTGAGATTTAAAATTTTTCTAACTGTTAATTTACTCCATTCTGCGTAGTGACTGAGCGTTTCATCAAAGTCCACCACAATAATTCCAACTTGAGATGATCTAACTCTCTTGGTATTGGCGAAGGAAACTGGAAGAAATGCAGGCCTTCCCTTATTGGCATCATCTACAGATTTTATATGAGCACGTTTGACCTCAAATTCTTGAGTTGTTAATTTAGCTGGATCAGTATTTTTTCGACTAGGCTTATCAACCTTTAATCGAGCATCCTTAGAATTGACGGCCACCTTTATATTATCTCTTGATGAATTTACGCTAGGAACTTTTAACTGTTGACCTGGATTAATTAGATCTGGATGCTTAATTTTATTTAGCTCTAGCAATACACTTACTTCAGTATCAAATCGTCTAGCAATTTTCGTGAGATTATCTCTACGACTCACCCGATATTTAGTCACTTCACCATCATATTGCCTGTGATTTCGCTTTACCCTGCGAACAGGCGAATTAACATAATATCTCCTCGTAGGCAAGCGAAGTACCTGCCCGATATATATTTTGTTTCTATGGCTAAGATTGTTATAAGAATACAACTTGTCAACTGATGTTTTAAACCGTGAAGCAACACCCGACAAGGTATCCCCTCTCCGAACGGTATGCCATTTTGAACGTATCTGCCTTTTATGGCGTTCATTTGCGGGGATAATCCGATAAAAATCATTTTGTTGAGAAAAGCTTTTTTGGGGCGCCTGAAAGGTGAAATTTCGTGGAATACGCTTCTGCCCTGATATGACAGGTCCTCTAAGGGCTGGATTGTATTTTGCTATTTCATCACGCGTCATATTAAAGTGAGTCGTAACACTATCGATGTGGACAAAATCTTTAAAAACAATAGAAGATAAATTCAAAGGCTTATCAAAAACAACATTTGGGAAGTATTTTCTCTTGTTTCTTACAACATGCAGCGCCGCCAAAAACTCCGCATAGAAATTTTTAGAGGCAAAACCAAAAGTACGACTTCTGTAGTCATTAATCACATCTACGATGCTGCCACCATGCCGCTTTTTGGCTCTCTTCATTCCCTGGGTACCATGATTATACGCTGTAATAGCAAGTGGCCAACTTTGCAAGGCTTCAAAATTTAATTTTAAAAGTTTAGTTGCTGCAACAGTGGACAGAATTGGATCTCGACGTTCATCCACATCGTAACCAACTCTCATAAACAAACGTCCCGTTCCACGAGTGAATTGCCAAATTCCAGCCGCCCCGGCGCTCGAATAAGCATTGACTTGAAACGAAGACTCAACGTGAGGGAGGACAGCCAATTCTAGAGGTAATTTAGCCTTAGAAAAAATTTGGTTAATTCGGTCTTGATACAGACCAGAAATTCTAAGGCCTGCACCAAATCGGTCTTTCTGCCCTATTTGAACTCTAATCTGCCGAGAGGCCTTTCTAAAATTCGACTTCACCAAGTGATATACTCTTTTGGCATCTCCACTTAAAGATAGAGGGTTTTTAGTTCGCGCTATTTGCAGCAGTAACTTTTTATATTTGCGCTTAACTCGTTTCAGCCTATATTCCCTTGCCCTGCGAGACATTTGTGATCCGTTTTTGATATAAACGACCTCATAGATTATGTCAAGCTTGCGCATATCATGAACAACATAGTGATCAGTAGAGTATTCGCTATAAATTTTTTTCCAAAACTCCACCCTTGATTCGAGCCCGACCGGGGTCGAAAAGTGGTAATGATGTAATGTGTGAACTTCTCTGTTGAGTTTAGCGTGTGCATACTCTTGGGAAGAAAGTATTAATATCAAACACAACAAAACTACTTTATTAATTTTGGCTAGCAAATTTCACCTTTCACTCGTAGTGCAATTTTATTTTTTTAGGGAATAAACCTAGAGATTTGAAGGTATTAGTTCAAAAAGGATTCGGACAATATCATCTACTGCCAAATGATAAGTGCCTTGTTTTTCAAAGGCTACCAAAGCGAACATACTCCGTCAAGACAAATCCATCACTCTAAAATTAAACCGAGATAATGTTTATCGACATTTTGTAAAATTGTTAACCCCTGCATGAACTTATTTGACTTTCGCAGAATATTCACCATTGAGCTTGTAGACAAAAGACAATAACTCGGCTACTACCTGGTATAAAGATGCCGGAATTTCTCTGTTTAAATCAACTTGTGAAAGAAGGTGGACCAAGTCTGGATCTTCCTTGATAGGGATATTATTTTCTTTTGCTAGTGCAATAATTTTATCCGCTATAAACCCCTTGCCTTTCGCGGTAACCAAGGGAGCTTTGTTAACTCGACTGTCGTATCGCAGTGATACCGCAGATCGACTAAGCTTCTTTCTAGAATCACTCATGTTGTCAAATCTACCAATCGTTTAGAATCATCAATTAATAACTGATTCAGTTGATTACTCAAATTATCCTCAATCTTACGAACGACAGAACAGGATGCGTTAACTTCAAAACCCAATTCTCCTAACCGTGCGCAAAACTCTTTAAGGTTGCCGTCAATAAATTGAGCTATATCTTGATTTTCTACATCAATTCGTACTGAAATGGACTCCTTATTCATTTTTGCATCCACACGAAGATTTCCGAGAGCGGATAATTCCAACAGAAAAACAAGAAGTACACTATCATTATCTTTATTACTTTTACCTTTCCCCTCATTATCAACATGCCGCACATAAAGATTTACAGTTTTGCCAATCATAAAAGGATCTGGAATTTGTAATACAATAGGTTGACTTTCTTGGCGCGAAACCTGATTGGTCAGTTGCTGCAATTCAATATTACCAACTGCGCAGCGAAAAATTTTAATGGCCTCCATAAATTGACGACGCTGATTTGGCGAAGTATCTTTTTCTTCAACCCGAACTTCTACCACCTCCAATAGCCTCATAAGTTGACCTTTTAAATCGACTTTTAAATCATGTGGGACTTTGTAAGGTTCTTTTCCCTGAAAAATTTTTTTTACTTTAGGCTCGTAATTAATTCCTGATAAATCTATTTGTTCTTTTAGTTGGGTGCTGTCCTGAACTGGAAGACGTTTTCCTAGAGATTGGATTTTAAACAAATTTAGCGTTTTGACGAAACGCTCAACTAAACCGGTTTCAGTGCTGAGATTTTTAATAACCTCAGAGGAATTAATCAAAACATCCAGTTTTTGAATCATTTCTCCAAATGATTCCTTGAAGGGCAGCAAAGCTTTAATTTTAAAAACATCAATCGCCTTAGGTGTACCATCCGGCTGAGCGATAAGTCTAAAGTTATCTCCATGTGCTGTGACTACTAAAGAGGCATTCGCTCCAGATTTTGGTGACAGAGCAGGGAAATAGGCGGTTATCAACCTATTTTTAAATTTAACAACAGCATTATTTTTTCCAGAAATATCGATAACAGTAGCTTTTATTGTTTGCCCTGGTAAAAGATTCATACTGTCGATTTCCCGTGCTGACATCTCCTGAGAAATCATATTATTGGCTTGCGGTACAATGCTACGATCATTAGGCTCGGGAGTTGATGTTTTATCGAACACTCGCCCAGTTATATTATTAGGTAAGCTTTTGCCAGATATTTGAGTTTTATCCTCAAAGTTTGAGGGCCTTAAGTCTGGGGGAGAGGCTATTATTTTTATCTGTAATGGTGATCCAGGGGAAGATTTATGCACTTGAGCAGAAAATGAATGCCCTGGTGTCAAAGCTTGTCGCGTTTCGACTATTATCCGTTTATTAGATATTTTTATAATAGCCTTATTTTTCTCTGGTAATGATTCTAAAACGGTAGCCTGAAGTAGTGCTCCCAGTTTAAGAAATTTGCTTAGATTAGGGAGGGTATGGGAAGAACCTTCCACCGAAATCAATTTCAATAAGTTTTCAGGCAAACCTTCAAGAACCAATTCAACCTCCATTCAAAAAAGAAAGATTTGAGGATTGAAAAATAAAATAATTTATAGTCTGTGAAATTTTCTTAAACGGTAAGGTCAATGCGCTGACCTTGCTGAGAAACATCTTTAGAGAGGTTTTCCTGAGTAGAATTTGAAAATGACTTTTCAAGATCATCACTTTGCTTTGATTTATTGCGTAGTCGAATCTCGCGTCTTCGTTTGCCTTCAGGATTGGTAGGCCCTGAGGCTTCTGTTTGTTCCGGATCCTGAACTTCAACTTGTTTCAACTCATTGACAGTAACTTGCTCGTCCCGAATTTGCTGAGCGGTAGTTGACGGAAGATGCTGCATCGTATGCTGCAACTTTTCCGTAAGCGTTCCCATTTGAAGAATTTGCTGGATATTTATAGTTCCTGTTGTTGGCATGGTAACGAAACGATCAACCGTTAAGAATCATTAATCCAATATAGCTCAACAACCTCCATTGTCAAGCGCCAACGCAACAACTAAATACTCCACTACCTGTACGGCAAAAGAAAAGGCCTACTTAATAAGAAATTCTAAAAAATAGACCTCTTGGATAACACCAGTTCCAACAGGTAAAAGCTCGTTGACCTTGGTAATAATTCTTTTTTTTACCCGCTCTTTAGTGAATTCTGTTTTTGTGGTGAGATTTAGATAGCTTTCGCTAAGTAGAAGCTTATAAATTCTTTTCCGAATGCCGGGCAGGTTTTTAGAAATCTGGCCTCCTAACCCCGCATTGCTCATGCTAAAACTTGGAGTAGCCAAAAGAAAATGGCCCGAATTCTCTTTATTCTTTAGCTTGATTGGAAAAAAAAATGACTCCAAAGGGTACATATGAACTTTTTCAAACTTGGACGTAACTAATCCACTAGCAGCGTCGTCACCCTCCACAGCACCTTCTGTTTCTGAAGCAACCCCCTCCTCTATTGCAGCATCGCCTTTAGTCTCATCACTTGAGAAAAAATAATACGCCGCACCACCAATAAGCAAAAGAAGAAGTAAAGCACCGCCACCAACCATGATCATTAATTTTTTGTCGGATTTGATCTTTGCAATCAGGCCCGTTTCACTGCCATCTGATTCTGTTGTATCACCTTTTGCAGCTACTTGATCGTCTTCGGCCATAATTCTTATTTAAACTTATATGCGAAGTTTTTATATCCTAGGCAAGATCCTTTAATTCGGAATACAAACGATGTGCCTGAGATTTCAGTTGGTCTCGACCACTTATGTTATACAAAACATAATCGGCATAATTCAACTTTTCCTCTAGTGGCATTTGTGATTTAAGACGATTTTTAACAGAGATAGAGGAGTTTCCGTCACGATTCACTACACGTTGAATTTGCAGTTCTTGAGTGCTTTGAACAACTATAACTTTATCAACATTTTTATAATTTTGCGATTCGATTAATAAGGCAGATTCAATAACAACAACGGCTTCGGGGTCAATCTTTTGACGATCGAAATATATTTTTTGTTCTTCTGCTATAACACGGGGATGCAAAATGCCTTCCAAAGCATTTCTCTTTTTGTTATTTTGAAAAACCTCGACTGCCAGTTTTGATTTATTCAGAGTTTTGTCAGGATTCAAGTACTCACTGCCAAACTCGGCAATTATTTCTTCCCAAGCAGGTTGATGCGGGGCTGCGAGTTGTTGACTTAGCAAATCAGCATGAATGATATATGCTCCTAGCTCCTTGAAGTATGAAGCTGCAAGGGACTTTCCCGATCCCATACCTCCAGTTAAACCGACTAATATGGACATAACAACCTCTTATCATTCGAACTGCTCTAGAAAATTTTCATATAGGCAAATCAAACTACGGGTAATGGGGCCTGGTTTTCCACCACCAACGACTTTGCTATCTAAACGAGTAACTGGCATAAGATGTTTAACAGAACCAGTCAAAAACATTTCATCGGCACTTTCTAATATCTCGATTGGCCAACACCCTTCTTCTACTCGAAATCCATTTTCTCGACTCAGTCGAATAACTATATCTCTTGTTATGCCAGCCAGTATTCCACAATCAAGAGATGGTGTCATGAGGCCTCCATCTCGTACGAAAAAAAAATTACTTGTTGTGCTCTCAGTTAGGTAACCGAGTGAATTCAGCATTAATGCATCATCAGTACCAAGCCGCCCTGACTCTATTTTAGCAAGTACATTATTTAAATAATTACCCGTTTTAATACTTGGATTCAGGGCGTTTTTGGAATTTCTCTGAACACTTACAATAGAAAGATGGATTCCATTTTCATACCATTCTATTGGATATACATGCGCGGGAGTGACATAAATAAGAACGAGTGGTGAATGACATGTCGACGGGTCAATATTGATATCTCCCACACCACGAGTCACAACTATACGGATATAGGATTCTTGATTTGCCGCATCGGCTAAAGTACGATCAATCTGCTCCCCGAACCAAAAATCGTCGAATGGAATAGTAAGGTCAATTTCTCCTGCGGAAAAATGCAATCGTTTTAAATGCTCATCGAGAAAACAGGGGCGATTTTTCCTAGTACTAATAACCTCGTAAACACTATCACCGAACAAAAAACCATGATCAAGGACTGAGATAAATGCATCTTCTTTTATTGCTCCGTTAATATTAATACGTATCGCCATGCAACCTGATTGTGAAATGATAAAAGTTTTATTTAGTAGAAAAAGTCTTCACAAGATCGTTTAATTTATTTTTGTCCTCTTTTGTGTATTTCTCCATTGCACCTTTTTCTGATTCATTTTTCACCCCACTCTGAATCATATCCAACAATCTATCTTTTTTATCTTTTATTTGCTCAGTAATCACATCAATATCACCCATTTTCTTTAATTTTTTTTGAATTTCATTAACAGACATTTCTGAGGATAGATCCAAGAATTTGTTGCCGTATGATTCATTACTGACCAGAAAAATCATTTTTTCTAAATACGGAGTAATAATAGACCCATGCGTAACCTTTTCATAACCACCGTGAAACAAGCTTAAGGGAAACATTATAATAGCTACAATGACAAACCCCTTTACCCCCCCAAGCACTCCCCCCATAATGCGGTCAGGAAAAGAAATAGCAGCGCTGCCTTCCACACTTTTTCTAATCAATCTACCAAGCAAATCGAAAACAACTTTCACTGTAAAAAAAATAAACAGCGCTACTAAAATTTTAACAATAGTGAAAATTATCGCGAATTCGGATATGCGAGCCATGATTTCCTGAGAAACCATCGACTGAAGAACAGAGGCAAGTTCCTCGTAGTAATCCATGGCCAAAGCATAACCAACCAAATAACCAAGTAAAGAAAACACTTCCCTAAACATTCCTTTAGAAAAGGAAAACAGAAAGCAAATACTAATAATAAAAATAATGACAAAGTCAAAGATACTCATAATAAATAACTACCACTCTGCATAACCTTGCCTACGGGGAATATTGGTAATGGCAAGCCTGGACAAGTTTACTGATATAATTCACATAAATGTGGTTAAAGGTTGATGTAAATATGTCAGTGTTCGATTGCATCAAAGCTCTTGCTTCGGACAACTCAAAATACCTACCCTCAGAAATCTCGCCCTTATCAATACAAACCTTCCTATCAGTAACACATTTATACACACGAACATGCTCCCAGAGGGTATTGATTTGAGCAGGAATGGCCATAATCTCATCTAATTGAACATCTGAAAGACTTAATTCTTCTTCAAGTTCTCGTTTGGCGCAATTTAGATAGTCTTCTCCTGATTCGACATGCCCAGCTGCAGAAGAATCCCACAAGCCAGGACTTTCATCTTTAATCATAGACCTCTTTTGAAGAAATAAACTCCCTGTGGAATTAAAAACAAGAATATGAACCGACCTATGCATTAATCCATTGTTGTGCACTTGAAATCGAGACGCTTTTCCGATAATGAGGTCTTCTAAATCGACCACATCTAAAATTTCATCACGCTCATTCATATATTTCTTCAAAACCTTAAACTATAAAATTATTACTCCGACTTTTGATATTCGCGGAGATAAGAAAGTCGAGATGGAATTTCTCCAGTCTCACAATAGTTATGCTTTGCAAGTAGTTTAATATCATCAATAACTCTTTTATCGCCCTCGAATAATATCGTCTGATAGCCTTTATCAGCAATAATTCCACCAACTTGTAAAAGACTCATGACCGACTTGGCGTTAAATTTTTCTTCATCAACAATCACAGACAAATCCATGTCTTCGTATTGCCTGGCAATAATAGATATAAGCGTGCATGGACGAGCGTGAAAACCCAAAGGTTTCGGGACAGGCAACTCAACCTTCAGTATTTTAGTAAAACATTTTAATATTTCATCTGCCAAATTATTTCCTTCATTAATAAAATATTGACTATAAAAAAAACCAAAATTGATAATTTTATCCAAAAGCACATCTTTGTTCACTATCATGGAAATTCGCTTCCTATTCTCTCCAGGACGAATCTCATCTTCATGGCGTTCATAAAAATGAGCTAACCATAGAGACACTTCAAGAAGGTGCAGAGGCATAGATACATAACCACGCAACACTTTTAACTCTTGATGGCCAACCTCAAGCTTTGTGTTTTTCACATATGTATCAAAATCTGACTGAATATTATGGATTAAATTTTTGTGCATCCGAGCTCGTTTTTCATTATATTTTTTTAGAACCGCCAACTTAAGTTCATTTTTGTTTTCTATTCGACAAATCTTAGAATCATTCATTAATCTCGAAATATGCTTGATTTTTTCACATACTTCTATGACACGTTCTTCTTCATCTTTCACTTCATCCTCAGTTACATTTCGGGGCAATCTTGTATTGGACTCAATCTCAGTAAATTCAACCTGGGTTTCAGTATCAATGGATATATTTAAATCGTTTACTTCGGCCGTTATACATAACTCCCGAAACAGATTAAGGATAGAGTGATTGAGAAAACGCAGTACACCTGTAGAAGCATTTTTAAATTCATTTTCCGTCTCACTAGATTCGCGCAGATTATAATAAGGGTATCGATCTAATATATGCCGAGTAAAGAAAGCCGCAATCGATAAATTTCGGATTGATGCAAGGCATTCAACAAAGAAACTCCATTTTTTATTTTCTCTTGCTCCATATTGATCCATAAAATTTTCTAGACACTCGGCTTCTTGAGTAAGAGTGGAGTAAAATTTCCTTGAGATATATTTTTTCCCTTCGTTACGACGCTTAAACAGAAAGAATACGTTCAAAAATTGCTCACACGGGACCTTCGCTAATGTAAGAAAATCTTTCTCGGATATAATTTGGGTTAACGATTTTGGCTCAACCATGAATCTCCATTCACTTTATTGCCCGTCATTAGCTTAAAGATTATATTAGAGGTGAAAAATTAAAGTACAATAATTCACGGGACGAAAACATCATCCAATAGAAGATTTGGAAATTATGGATGCAGGAAGATATTTTCTCCAGATTTCCAAATGAGAGGTTGGACCGGTTGGAATGTTAAAAAAAGGCCAATAAAACTCTGGCTTAGATGGTTTCTGGAGCAGTCGCATCCCCTTTTCCGAAGGCGTTTGATTGCCTTTTTTTAAGTTACACGGCTTACAGGCAACCACCACATTAATCCAATTTGATTTACCACCACGTGATTTTGGGAGTACATGATCGACAGTCAAGGAATTATTGCTTACGCCACAATATTGACAGGTAAACTTATCACGACGTAAAATATTTTTCTTGCTAAAAGAAATACCTCTACGTTTGGATCTTTTTACGATGTTAAGAACACGAATCACTGCTGGGAGTTTGAATGTTGTTGTCGGTGATCGGATCACATAACCGTCACTCTCGATAAACTCAGCACGCTCATTAAAAATCATAATAATTGCACGCTTTGCGCTACAAAATTGGAGCGGTTCATAAGAATAGTTTAGCACCAAACTTTTCACTGAATTTAACATAATTTAAAATCTGTACAATTGTCAGAAATCAATCTCTCTACTAAGAGAAATTTGGCCATTAGAATTCTATCCGCACGTCACATGGCTGTCAATATGGATATTTTTATCAACAAAAATACTATTAAAAAATATTTCCCTTCCCAAGAATAAACCCTGGATCAAAAATCTCCTTAATGGCCCTTAATTGCGTCAGAGACTCTTCTCCCACCATCTGCAAAAAATATTTTTTCTTCAGCTTACCCACTCCATGTTCGGCTGAAATAGTGCCATTCCACTCAAGTACCTGCTCAACAAGTCTAGCGTACAGTTCATGTGCTTTTTGAATTTCTTGTTCGGCTGGCAAAAAATTTATATGTAGATGATTATCACCTAGATGACCAAAAATAACATAATCAATACCCGCTCCCTCAAGTTCATTTTTATAAAAAATCATCATATCCATAAAGTGTGAGTCCGGGACAGCCATATCAGTCCCAATCTTGGTCCTTTTCAGACGGCTGTTTTCTTCATTCAATAAAACAGGGATCGCGTGCCTAAATTCATGAAATCGCTTTAAATCGCTAATGGATTGGGCAAACCAGGAATCACTAAGCGCACTAGTTTCTTTCAAATAATCAAACCAAGCTTCTAACGCTGGTTCATAATCCAATTGCCGGTCGACATCATTTTCAAAAAATAGGGCAGATTGAGCATGAAGAGGAATATTTGCAAACTTTTTTCGCAAGCGATTCAAAGAATGCCTATCAAAATATTCAAGCGAGCATGGATTTATAAACTTAATATTCGATTTTTTAATCAAATCAACTAAATCCCAGCACTCTTCTTCTTTATGAAAAAATAAAACCCCGCTAATAAAAGAGGATGGGCTCACCTCAAGTTTTAATCGGATGCGAGTAAAGATACCTAATGTCCCATCAGAACCAATAAACAAGTCCAACCAATCCATCTTAGGCTTTACATAATAACCAGCTGCATTTTTACATGCTGGACTCTTATAGGTAATCTCAGGAAATAATAATTCCCGCCCATCAGAAATTTTCAGAGGACTATTGATGGTCAATCCTCTTTTCAAGGCAACCGAATTCCCATCAGCCAAAATAATATCAGCTTCAAGCACGTAGTCTCTGGTCACACCAAATTTATAACTTCGGGACCCAGAAGCGTTGGTCGCAACTGTTCCCCCAATAGACGCAAGACTTTCGGTAGGATTTGGTGGATAAAAATACTTTGTTGATTCCAAATTTTTGTAGAGATTAGCAAGAGATACTGCGGGGCCAACATCTACAAAACCATTTTCAGGAGTACTTATAGCATCAAAACGTTCAAGAGATATAATAAAACCAGATTCGGGAATACGTGATGCCGTCATACCTGTCCCAGCGCCTGCGATCGTAATTGGTTGTATATTAGTTTTTAAAAAAGACGCAAGTTCTTCAATAGATTCTGGAATAATAACTTTATCTGCAAATCCACCGGTGTAATTGGAAGCATCCTGCAGGTATGGAGAGATTGCTTGGGGGTCTGTCTTATAAATCATTCAAAGTGCCTGCCAGTAGCAGTTTACCATGTGTTAGAATTTCTTTTTATAAAGGCATCAAGTCGCTCACAAGCTAATTCCCTAGCCGTAGATATTTTTTTTTCTTCAAGACACTGATTCACGCTTGCATCAATCATCAACTCGGTAAGAAATTTTTTACGATGTTCTGCCGATGGAATCTTTTTTTTAGCCTCGCCCCTAAACAGCTCCTGTAAATCTATTTGATGAAGAATCAAGTCACTAATCGATTTTTTTACTATAGGCTCCAAATGTTTTCTTAGAGACTTACCTATTAAAGGACTTCTACCACCAGTGGAAATTCCAACTTGAATAGTGTCTTTAACATTAATAATTGATGGATGGCTAAAATCACTTAACTGCGGATCATCCGCTGCATATACGTAACATCCATATGTTTTTTTCCCAACAAGAATAATTTCTCTATTCAAAACTTGATCATCGGTTGTCGCAAGAATCAAATCAAGTTGTTTGTATTTCTTTAGAAAATCAACATTTTCGATTTTTCTTAATTCAAGAGTAATTTTCCCGTCATCAGCACAATGCTTTATCGACTGTTCAGCTTTTTCAGCCACCACAAAGATTTCGCATTGCTGCGAAAGAAGAGCTTCCACCTTACGACTGGATTCATTACCACCACCAACCACAAGAACTCGTTTTCCTATTAAGTTAAGATCAACAATCATATAAATTAACTCCACTATTAAATTCTACCATAGAACACGCTGTTAAAATCTAACGGAAAATACGTTTGTAGATTTATCAATACTCATATAGTATTTCAAATAAAGGCTATAAGCGCATTTACACTTGGGGGCTAGATGAACCAACACAGTCATAGTAAAACCACAGTAATAGATGGAATCACTTTAAATTTAAGTAAACCGGACACTACTAAACCTGAATGGATTGGCCAAGGTGAAGTTTTGAAGCAAGTCTTAGCATGCTGGATGGTCATATCCGATAAAGACCTCCCATTATCCCCTAGAATTATTGGTATGCCGGGAATCGGGAAAACTACTTTAGGGATGGTAGCTGCTTTAGAAAGAAAACAACCGCTTTATATATACCAATGTACAAGTGATACTCGACCAGAAGATTTGATTGTCACGCCGGTTTTGGCTGAATCAGGAAAAATTTCTTACCATGCATCATCTCTGGTGACAGCAATGATTAACGGGGGCATCTGCATTCTTGATGAAGGCAATCGAATGAACGAAAAAAGCTGGGCTTCTCTGGCCCCGCTCCTTGATCACAGGCGCTATGTTGAGTCGATTATTGCCGGTCTTCGAATACAAGCCCATAAGGAATTTCGTGCTTGTATCACCATGAATCATGATGAATCAACTTTCGAAATCCCTGATTATATATTATCAAGGCTTCAACCTACCCTGACATTAAATATGCCAAATGCAGACGATGAAATGGCCATATTAAAATATCACCTTCCATTTGCTGAAACGGAGTTACTTGAAATGACGGTCAACTTCTTGCAAAGATCTCATCAACTTGACCTTGATTTTTCTCCAAGAGACGGTCTTCATATCTTACAATACGCAATGAAAAGATTAGTTCAAGACAAAGATCATCCAATAGCAAAAGATAAGATTTGGCAGGAATCAATTCAAAAGGTTCTTGGGGAAGACGCACTAGATTTAGATGAAATGGCGGAGAAGAAAAACCGTGCATTGGGAGAAACGCAACTACCGCAAGGACTGGGTGATTTCTTTTTCGATGAAGACAGTCCAATCCACCCAGACCGATAACAGCAATGGGTATCTTTTATCTCAGTGAAAAAATCCGATTTTTACCAGTAATACATGGAAGCGCTAATTTTACTCGTATTATAAAAGACCGTTTATTATCATCTTCAACTGACTGCTTAGCGGTCGGTCTTCCCCCCGAGTTTCAAACAACGGTGGAAGACGGAATTAATCACTTACCGTTGATAACTCTTTGCTCTCAGAAGGAATCATCGGGATCATTTAATTATGTTCCCATTGATCCCTGTCAACCACTTATTATGGGTCTGCGCATTGCCTCCCAGGAGGGAATTCATAGAAAATACATAGATTTTAGTTGCGATAATTATGAGCCAAGAAAAATAAATTTCCCCGATTCATATGCATTAAGAAACATGTCGTATGAAAAGTTTTGCGCCGCTCTTTTACTCTCGATTAAACGCCCCCAGACTGCTAGCCTTCACGACAAAAGAGCCCGATGGATGGCCTATCAACTCCACCAACTCGAAATGGATTTTAAGAATATAACTATCATCTGCTCGATTCTCGATTGGCCATGGATAAAAGAAGCATATAATGAAAGAAAACCTTACGATCAAAAAATCACACCTCTAGATAATCCAAAAATATATGCAGTCGAAAAAGAAACGCTTTTTTTTACGCTTGCGGAGTTTCCTTATATTACTTACTTGAACGAAATATATCGGCAAGAAATAAAGCCTGATAAAGAAGTTGTAATTGACGGAATAAAAGAAATCCTTATACAAGCTCGAAAAATATTCACTCAAAAACATCGACCACGCTACCACAACCTTACATCGCAAACTTTTCAAACATATCTCCAGTACGCAAGAAATCTTACATTGATCGAAAACCGATTAACACCAGACCTATACACTTTAATAACGGTAGCAAAACAAATTAGTGGAGACCCATTCGCAATTGCAGTTCTTGAAGCGGCAAGAGAATACCCTTTTCAAGTTCTTGAATCTACCTCCATCGAACCTTTGACTCTTGGCATCGACAAAGCCGTGGATAGTGACAATACCCCCATGAACATGAAGAATCGCTTATCAGAAAATCAAATTGAGTGGCGCGGAATCAACCTTAAACCGGAACCCAATATAAAAAAACAAGCTCAATGGAAATACAACTGGGATCCTTATGGTCAATGCTCTTGGCCTCCAGAGGATGATCAAATAGAAAGCTTTAATACGCATGTTCGCGAACAAAGCAAATTACTCTTGAGCAATGACCTCGCAAGGTCTGAAAAGTTTAGTTCCTCCATAAAAGATGGTGTAGATATGAGGGATACGCTTCGCCATTGGCACGAAGGCGATATATATGTTAAAGAAATACCGGCTTCCCGAGGACGAATTGAAATTGTCGTTTTTATTTTTGACATAGAACCCAATCCAAACAACTACCCGTGGTGCCAAACTTGGTACGCTGAGCATAATAAAGAATCAACATTATGTTTTTTTGCGACAGATTATATGAACGATATGGTTGGCCCGGGTGTGGGCAGAGCCACATATGGAGGATGCATGATGATCTATCCACCTCGGCCGATACCCGACATCTGGAAAGACCCCAGAATTCATATAGGAAAAACTTTGGAAGAAAAATTATTAGAAGCAGCTTTTTTTCATTCCCAAGAAAAACATATAACGGTGGTCACGCCATGCCTCCCAAAACCAAACTGGAGAAAGATTTCGCGCAAATATCATAAAAGTATTATTCACATTCCTCTAAAACGTTTCTCAAACCAAACCATCGAAAAAGTTCGAAGGTTTCATGTTCTAAATGGGAAGCAAATTCGATCTTTTGCAAAGCATTTTATTCAGGATTTGTAATAGCGCCGCCTTTTCAACACAATCTCCATGCCTTCGCATATATTTTTTCGCTTAGCGTTAAAAGTAAGCTTAAAATTAAAGCATTAGGCTTCTCAGAAATATTTCTGTATAATTTCAATGAGTTATACGGTTTCTATAGACCAGAATTAACTTGTCGATTCAGTCCTTACCTGTTCTAAATATCACATCATTGGATTATTTTTATCTCAAATCAAAACCTTCATCTCTTAGTCAATACCAATCAACATGGATAATAATCAAAAACTAGGTCAGGCTGCTGGCACCGTTGGAGGCATGACTCTCATATCCAGGCTGTTAGGTTTTATAAGAGATCTTGTAATAGCAATGCAGTTTGGAGCAACTTCTGTTGCAGATGCTTTTTTTGTTGCATTCAGAATTCCTAATGTTCAGCGCAAGATACTTGGCGAAGGAGCAATTTCTGCGGCTTTTATCCCAGTTTTCACAGAAGTCCGAAACCAAAAAGGAGAAGAGGATGCCTGGAAAATGACTGCCAATTTATTTAATATTTTATTGGCAGTATTAATAACATCTTCTCTGGCATTAGCGATATTTGCACCCTACATAATAATGGTTTTTGCTCCGGGGTTTATACCAACCCCTGAGAAGTTTAATTTAACTGTTCTCCTAACCCAGTGGATGGCTCCTTATTTTCTTTTTATAGGGTTGGCTGTTTTTTGTATGGGGATACTTAACACGTACAACATATTTGCTTTACCGGCAGTTACTCCAGCTATTCTAAATATATGCATGATCATAGGCACGTTGATAATTTCTCCTCGGCTTGAGCAACCAGTTATAGGCCTAGCAATTGGGGTAGTAATCGGAGGGATTCTTCAATTCGTAATTCAAATTCCAGCCATTTTTCGATGTGGATTCAAATTTATTTCATTCATTGATTGGAAAAATGCCGAAGCTTTAAGAATTGGCAAACTGATGATTCCTGCTATCTTTGGTTTAGCGATATACGAACTTAATATGTTAGTCGACACCCTCCTTGCTTCTTTGCTAGCAGAAGGATCTATTTCTTATTTATATTATGGGAATCGCTTGGTCCAATTGCCACTTGGTGTATTCGGCGTTGCGCTTGGGATTGCAATTCTACCAATGCTATCTCATCAGGCTGCAAATAAGGACTTCTCTGAAATGGTAAAAACAATCGCCTTTGGAATTCGGTTAATTTTATTTATTACAATCCCCGCAACCATTGGCCTTATCCTTCTGCGGTTCCCGATCGTGAATACCTTATGGGAAAGGGGCGAATTTAATCGTTTGGCAACTGAAGGGACGGCGATTGCTCTGCTCTATTATTCTGTTGGTTTATGCGCTTTTTGTGGAATCAAGGTTATTGTCCCCGCATTTTACTCATTACAAGACACCAAGACTCCAGCAAAAGTTGGAATCTATTCCATGCTACTAAATATCATTCTTAATTTAATACTCATGGGTCCCTTAAAACATGGCGGACTAGCCCTGGCAACTTCAATCGCGGCAGTGTTTAACGTAGTTGTATTAATTCATTTACTTAGAAAACGAGTTGGATCAATGGGAGGTCGAAAAATATTGTCATCGGTGATTAAGCTATTTTTAGTATCAGGGGTCATGGGTATCGCGGTATATTACTTTAATGCCACATTTTTTGACCCTAATGCCCAATCAATATTAAAACTTCTAATACTTTCTATAGATATTGCGATAGGCGTTTTAATATACGCAATCCTCTCACGTATAATCCAAAATGAAGAATTTTCGTTTCTGATAGAGTTAACCCGCAAACGTAAAAAGAAATCTTTCGTACAGTAAATTACATATTACTCATCAGTTAAGCCAATCAACTGCCTAAAACACCATGCAAAGAAGACCAAACAATCTAAAAAAGGAATGTTGTTATGCTTGCATGTCTTGACCTTGAAGGAGTTCTACTACCTGAAATATGGATTGCTTTTGCTGAGAAAACTGGAATCGAACAACTCAGACTTACCACCAGAGAAATCCCTGATTATGATGAATTAATGCAAGGTAGATTAAAAATTCTTGAGAAAAACAATCTAAAACTAATCGATATACAAAATGTTATTAAAACACTATCACCACTGGAAGGAGCAATTGACTTTCTTGATTGGCTGAAATCTGAATTTCAAGTAATCATATTATCTGATACATTTTACCAGTTTGTAGGACCTCTCATGCGAAGTCTTGGTTATCCAACCTTATTCTGCAACGAACTTATTGTTAGCACTGAAGGGAACATAACAGGCTATCGACTGAGACTTAAAGATGGTAAAACCAAAGCGGTGTTAGCTTTAAAAGAATTAAACTTCAAGGTAATTGCAGCCGGAGATTCCTACAACGACACCGGGATGCTGCAAAAAGCAGACGCAGGGATTTTATTTTGCCCACCTGAAAACGTAATCAAAGAGTTCCCGCAATTTCCTGTTTCACAAAATTACGAAGAATTTAAAAATATCATTCTAAAAATACGCACAACATTAAATAAGTGAAATTTATTTAATGGCTTGAACCTCGGATTTTATTAACCTACTAGCAATCCATCCTGTTTTTTCAAATACGCGAATCTTTGTCCAGCCCTCTTTTTTTTCAATAGGATTAAGATTCATTCCCTCTTCCACGATTGCAATAACACGTCCATCTATCGAAGGCTTTGAACGAACATTTGCCGATGATGGTATTACCGTGTGTATCAGTTCAAACGCATCATCTTGAATCTTTTCCCCATTGATCGATGATTGAACCTTCCTATCCTTATCTGCAAGAGAAAAATCATCAGTCGAAACATAAAACTTAACTAGAGCAACACACACAAACAAAAAAACTAAGCCAGCAATTCGCACAACCGCCTGCTCTAGCGAAATACCTGTTTCTTCTGGTTCTTTTTTGAGAGGATCTGGGGGCCCGCATTCAAAACAAAAAATTTTTTTTGGTAAAATTTTTGCGCCACAGACAGAGCACAAAGAGGTAGGCTTTGATTCTTCTGAGTATTCTCGGCCAAAACTCATTTAACAAACGGGAAAGTCACACAGGTTTCAATTGTTATAGCTTATAAATTTCGCTATATTTTTTTTTGAGGTAGTCTATAAAAAAGCATGGGTCTAGTTTTTCCCCAGTAACTTTTAAAATAAGGTCATCAGTTGAGTATAGTCGCCCTTTCTGATGAATATTATCATTAAGCCATTTTTTTATACACGAGAAGTTTCCTTCCTTAATTTTTTTTGGGGTATCACCTATATCAAGTAACATTTTGGAATAAAATTGACATGCATACATAGCCCCAAGTGTGTATGAAGGAAAATAGCCAAATGCCCCTCCACTCCAATGCACGTCCTGCAATACTCCTTCCGAATCAGAGGATGGTCTTATACCCAAATACTCTTCCATCTTATCATTCCAAACATCAGGCAGATTTTTTATTTTGATGCTTTCATCAAATAAACCCTTTTCAATCTCGTAACGAAGTATTATGTGCATTGGGTAAGTTACTTCATCCGCTTCTACCCGAATAAAGGATGGGTTGCACCTATTAATAGCGGCATAAAACGTATCCAAAGAAATACCCCGCAATAGTTCTGGGAATGTCTCTACAAAAAGATCAAGATAGTGATCGCAAAAATATAAATTCTGCGCAATCATTCGTTCCCAAAATAAGGATTGAGACTCATGAATTGCCATGGTTAACGATTCAGAAACAGGTAAATCCAAGAAACCTGGCATTCTGCCTTGCTCATATAAGCCATGCCCTGTTTCATGTATCACCGCAAAAAGCGACTCAATAAAGTTTTCTGATCGATAACGTGTTGTAATACGCACATCCGTCGGATGACCCCCTCCACAAAAGGGGTGGACTGAGACATCCATTCGCCCTTTATCATAATCAAATCCCATATCTTTGCTGATAGTTTTTCCCAAAGCCTTTTGCTTATCAATTAAAAAATCACCTTCCAAGAAATCCACATCAGGACTAATTGAAGATTTTTTTATTGCATCTATGAGTGGAATTATTTCTTTTTTTAATTTATCAAATATTGGGGTAAGGAATTCCATTCTCATCCCTCTTTCGAAAATATCAATATTTGCGTCGTAAGGTTCTAAGTCTGGGAAGGCAAATTTGGCCCATCTTTTTTTCAGAAAAATTAATCGTTCAAGGGTAGAAGAAAAATCTTCAAACTTATTTTCTTTCCTTGCCTTAACCCATATTTGATGCCCGCGTGAACTCAATTCGGCTATTTCTTGTACCAATTCTTTCGGAATCTTTGTTTCTAATTCATATTCACGCTTGGCCTCATGAATATTGCATTGCTCGATTTCTGTGAAGTTATTCATATCGCCATTAACGAGTTCATCGATTAATCGACCAAACTCTCGATCAACCGATTTTTCATGTAAAACTCCTGCCAAGGAAGCCATCTGTTTTGACCGATTTTCTGCTGCCGCTTTAGGCATAATAACTTCTTGATCCCAATGCATGGTAGCCATTACACCCCCTAATCTGCTGCGTTCCTCAAGTTTGAGGACTAACTCCTTATACACATCCTTTGTTTTTTTTGAATTCATTCACTTCCTTATATGAATCTTTTTACAAAAAAATCTATATTGTCGTGACTACGCCAGAGAAAACTTCAAACTCATTCGAGTTAAAGCGCGTAGGAAAAGAATAAAAGAAAGTCAGAAAGAACAACAACGGAGGGAACATTTT
>JYMV01047825.1_pt1 | contig 41539 bp, 33 predicted proteins | sample 338911 | NCBI WGS metagenome assembly JYMV01 (sample SAMN03354496, study PRJNA234377) | hydrothermal vent metagenome | biome: Deep sea; feature: Hydrothermal plumes at the Eastern Lau Spreading Center, Western Pacific Ocean; material: Seawater | place: Tonga | collected 2009 | depth 2000 m m | reverse complement strand
TTAGGAATTTGGGCATGGTCACATTGAATTCGTCATTCTCTTCAGGAAGAGTATGGAGGTTGTGCAAAACTCCATCAGAGTTCAGGAACTTAAGGGGCTGCCCCGCCATGAGGGCCAAGACGTGGGGTTTGTATGTGCAGCCGTCCTGGTTAAGTATCACCGGTTCCTCGGGAATTTCCCATTTCTTCTCCGGCAGTCCACTGATAACATTAACAAAGACGTTTCCCAAGGTGTTGCCGTCACCCAGTATCAGTGCTTCAGACCTGGCAGGATAACTTTCAGGATCCTTTTCGTGCTTCATGACGCACACAGGTTCGATGGCCATGTCAAACTTTCTAAGCTTGGGGATTTTCCCTTTGTAAGTGACCGTGCCTGTGACGGTACCTCCGCTGAAAGCATAAGTAAACGCTGCCAATAAAATTACTGCCAAAACAGATGATCTGAATTTGTTAATCATCTCCCTCTCCTCTATTTTAATTTAAGTGATTAATAATTATGACTTTTTAGGGACCGGCGGCCTGCATTGCCAAGGAATTCTCACCCGTCTGAAGAGCGGAAGGCTCGTCCTGGCTGTTATGTGTAGGATCTTCAAATGAATTGTAGTAGCCAACGAGTTTGATTGCTGTATCGTGAGTCATGCCTATAGTTTCAAAGACACCTGAGAAATACGTCCCTTCAGAGAGATTCGTGAATGTCACATCAAAAGTCCCATTGGCAGTTCCCCCACCCGGGAAGACACCGAACATTTGATTTTGTATTTCACCAGCAGCCAAAGCTTCACTCCAGCTGCCCCCTACCCACACGTAAGCCATGTACATGATCGCGTTTGGATCGGGTTCCCAGTTTATAAATTCAACTTCCAGATTGACATCTCCGGAAACCAGTGGTACACAGTCATTGGCAGAATCATCGTCACAAGTGCCGCACAAATCCAGGGTTGATGACCCATTCTCAACGCCGGCACAGTCGATAAACAGTACCAGTGTTTCCATAGAAACGTCTACGTCTTCATTTGCTTTATCTATTACCAGGGCAGAGGGTTCTAACATGCTGTTAAACGTCGTATCGACCCCGGCATTATAGTACCCAACCGTATCAACCCTTGTGTCATAATTCATCCCGACCGTTTCAAAAACGCCGCACCAGTAAGTACCCTCAGGCAAATCAGAAAAAGTCACACCGGATTCCCCTGTAATAGTCTCAACCGTACTCACCATAAACATCTGACCCGTTGGATCAATAGGGCCTGCATCTTCAGCTTCCGCCCAGGTAGCTCCTTCCCATAAATAAGCCATAATCATAGCTGTAGTTTCCTGGGGTTCATAATTATTGAATATTACGAGGAGTTCAATATGTCCTTCACCGGTTTCTCCTTCTTGCAGATCCTGATGAGGACATGCGGTAAAAAGCAATCCCGCAGCTAAAGAAATGAGAATGATTGAAGTTTGTTTCATTAAGTTGCCTCTTTTCAAATCAATTTCAACCTCACAAATCCAACGATCCATACCGTCATGTACTACACCCCGGGGCACAGTCCTGATCGTAAGCCCACACAAACAGACCACCTTTAAATGAAAACTATTTTAAAAATGTGATCTTCTGTGTCAGAATCCCTCCAGGATGTTCCATGGTGACAAAGTAGATCCCAGATGGAACCGATTCACCCTTGCCATCGGTACTATTCCACGCAACAGCGTAACTGCCTGCTTCCTTGTATCCATTCAACAGAGTGGAAACTTTCTGCCCCAGCACGTTGAAAACCGAAACAGTTATCAACCCATCCGACGGAAGGGCGTAGTGGATCATTGTGCCCGGGTTGAACGGATTGGGGTAGATGTCCACAGCGAATATCTCAGGAATCAGGATTTCGTCGTCAATCACCATGGACATAGCCATCATCGTCCCAAGTACTACGGTATCACTGGTAACCGTGATAGCCGTGGGGGTCATCATGTCGATGTTGTTTTCATCAGCGTCGTTATAGTATCCAACAGTAGCTATGGCTGTATTGTACATCATCCCCGTTGTCTCGAAAACACCGACGTAGTAGTTCCCTGCAGCGAGTGCATCAAGGGTAACATCATAAGTGCCCCACATATCGTCGCCTGGTGAGACCCCAAACATTCCATCCATGTTATCACTAACGGTACCGGCAGCCTCAGCGTCCGCCCACGTTGCTCCTTCCCATGCGTAGCCCATAATCATTGTTGCATTGGGGTCAGCATTATAGCCCATGAACATGACGGTCACCTGGATTCCTCCCGTTTGTGCCATCCCTAAGGTTACAATACACAGTATGATTAGTATTACTTTAGCCTTATTCTTCATGGTTTTCCTCCTTTACTTTTCTGTGGTCACTGATATATCTGATCTATCGTGGTGCATTATTTCCGGGCTCAATAAACTCATGCATTAAAAAGTTTACCAGATCCCAAGTCTGATCTTCTGTCAGTGTTCCCTCAACGGCAGGCATGGCGCTGCCGGTCAGTCCGGTCGCAAGTGTTTTATAGATGTCCTCTGGTTCCGATCCACCGATGAAAAACCATGGTTTGGATAGGTCCGGTGGAACAATCTTCTCATCCCAATTGTCCTTGAGGGTTGGTGCGCTGGGGCCGTCGGCATGCCCGCCCACTCCATGGCATTTCCAGCATTCGATGTCCATGTACCACTGTTTTCCCGCGGCAATGCTTTCCCAGGTATTCTGTTTTCTAGGCGGAATGTTTACGACTCTAACCCTGTGCTGCCGGGAAAATTTCTTCGGTGAAAACGTCTTGATGTAATCTATCACCGCCTCTTTTTCCTCCGTCCTCATATTCGCCCACGCGGGCATGGCGTTGTCACTTCCCATACCGTGACTAATTGTCTTGTAGAGGTCCTCATCCAGCGGAACCTGGCCGGATGCAGTGGACCGAAGTTTAAATTTACCATCGGTGAAATTGCGGGGTTTGACTGTCAGGTTTCCGGCTACAACACCATCCCCTTTGCCTGAAATACCGTGACAGACCACACAACTCCTTTCATAGACTTTCTTACCCTTCGCCACAAGATCTTCTTCCTGGGCAGACAGGAACGAGACAGTTAAAATCAAAACCAATGAGAAATAATTTTGTTTCATATCGGCTCCAATTCCCTAAAACGCAAACATGACCATAAACATATGCCAGTCGGAATCGACATTTACCACCCGTCCCATGCCGGCTACCCAATCAGGATTGTACATGATGGGTGGCGGTTCCGGATAACCGAAAAGATTATTCTGGTATCCATATTCATAAATAATGGTAACAGGCTGTAAAAGATGCCAACGGAACCCGAATGTGTAACGTGAGTAATCCTTCTGCGCGCCGGTCATTTCATAAGGCATGTCATCTCCCCGGGCAGCATAGTCATCAGAAAAGATGAGGTTTTCACGAACATACTCTCCATGTATAGGGTCTGCCCACTGATTGGTTATATTAACCCAATCGTAGCGTGTGATGAAATACAGTTTGGAGGGAACAACAACAACGTCAGCACCAATAAAACCGCCCTCAAAATCAAAGGGGCGGGTTATCCACTCGCCCATATGTTCTTCATCCTCATCAGCACCAACAAGGGTTTTGCTGAGAGCATGACCGCCACCTTCTTCCTCCCCGCCGTTCAGGAGGGGCATGTGCTCATCGGTCATGTCTATATCATCATCGTGACCCGTTAAAAATTGCCCATAAATGTTGACTGAATATCCGAGATCAAGGGGACCGATGGTAATCCCCGGCAATTTCAAGTCCACAGAAAAGTCAAATCCCTTCCGCCACAAATTCGTATTCTCAGGATTGGCGTGCACGTTTATGCCGTATTCATCCATCCAATAATCAAGCATCGCATCCGTCGGATAGGGGTTTCCCGGCATGTCTTTCAAATTCTGTGTACCGCTGTAAAATAAACCACCAACCTGCACTCTCTGAAGCATGCCCAGAGAATTATCAAACAGCCGCGCTACGGCTAAGCGCGAGTAGGTGTCAAATTCAACATTGCTGTCAAAATGCCTATTTGTTCCGTTAATTAAAGCCACCTCATACCGGAAAGTATTCAGTCCAAGATTTATCAACCCGTTCAAGGATGTACCCACCTGGGGCGATGAGAGTTTAAAGGAACCCTTCACTCCGCGGAGGTTGTATACTTCATACTGGGCCAGAGCAGAACTCAATCTCCGAAGGTTTGAAAATGGTAGTTCCAGTTCAAAGGAACCAAATTTAATGTTTGCGGCACCTATACCAGAATTGAAAATATTATTGTACTGAAAGAAAGCAAAATCCCAATGGGCGTGAGACGGAGAGCCAAAACGGCCGTTCTCCACCTCCAGTTCCTGCTCGATACCCAGAGAAGTCAGGAATGAAAGGTTCCGCCCCATGGTCCCGCCGAACCAGATATGCCCGCCCGCATCGCGGAACGACCGTACGTTGTAGTGTTTCTGAGGTGGGAGTCCCGGTGGAGGGGTGGCGTCCATATTGCTCTGGATCAGCCTGTCAACTGCCATTTCGTGAAGCATTCCCGCCATCATCACCTTGGGCCATGCCCAGGGTGGATTGTCTTCTATGGTACCGGGCAGCTGGAATCCGTTGGCACGGAAACGTTCACCAAATTCGTTGAGCTTGGGCTCGGAAACGTGGCAGGTCTGACACGGCTTGCCATACTTTCTGGCGAAAGCTGGTATTGCCTGAAGTTGCTGAATCCCAATTAAGAAGTGTTGAACCCCAATTAAAACGAGAACAATCAGTATAACTAAACTTGTAACTCTTCCATGGATCACTGTTCTCTAAAATCCCCCTTTTTCATCTACTCGAAGTATTTGTCATAATCAAAAACATGTTCCGAAACCTGACGAATATCTACCTCCCCGAAGTGCATGCTGTCAAGAGCTTCATCTATCCTCTTTTGCACTTCCTGCACCTTGGGAATTATCGGCTGACAGACATCCAAGCGGCCAGAGTTTTCAAAATCTTCGGAAAGGTTATCCACTAGGGATCTTTTACCATCAACAGCTTCAATGACATCCTTGAAAGTGATTTCACCCGGACATCGCCTGAGGAAGTATCCTCCCTTAACGCCCCTTTCCGATGTAAGGATATCGCCTCTAGTGAGCTTTTGGAGGATTTTCGAAAGATATTCTTTGGGGAGATTTAACTGATGAGCCAAGTGAGCTTTACTCCTTAATCCGTCGCTATCACGATTGAGCGTCGCTAAGTAAGTTACTGCAAGGAGTGCATAGTCTGCGGCCTTGCTTATTCTCATCTTATGTCACAGCCTATCGAATTTCTCATCGCTTATCAAGCACTTTTGGGGGGGGGATTCCTATTTTTAAAACAATGTTTGAAAAATGTATATCAGAAAAAGGGTGATGTCAAGTTAAAAGTGGACTAAATTAATACACATTAAGAAAAAGGATGTTGACTAATCCTTCTATTGAAAACGGTCCGTTATATGGGGCCTAAGTTTGAGTTGACCCCATACATCTACAGTTTATTCTTTCTTGGGTCTGGTAAGTGTAAAGTCTACCGTCTCAGTGGCGTCATCAGTGACAGTTACTGAAACAGATTTTATACCGAGCTTTTCGTGCCACACTTCCAGCGTGTAAGTACCTGCCGGCAGACCGCTAATCTCGAACGAACCATCACTACCGGAAACATCGAAAAATGGATGACTCACCACCCCGACGTAGCATCTCATCCAGGGATGGACATCGCACTTTATGGGAATCATCACTTCCTCTTTAGTGAAGGTCACCTCTTTCTTCTTCTTAAACTTCGGCATGGCAGCATTAAACTCTGCGTTCAGTTTTGGCATAGCATGAACATTATGAAGAGTACCATCAGTGTTCAAAATATCCACTATCTGCCCAACTTGAACACCCAAAACATGAGGAGCATAAACACAACCGTTCTGATCAAGAACAACATGCTCCTCAGGAGCAGGATAACTCCCCAAGTCACCTTTAATACATACAAAAGCATTCTTCAACTCACCGTTGTCGCCGACGATAAGCCAATCCTGCCTGGCTGGAGTATCTTTGTGCTTACTATCGCATATGGGGTCGGCTGCCATCTTGAGAGCTTTCATCCGAGGAACTTTACCGTCATATTTTATGATACCGGTTATAGTACCACCGGCAAAAATATCAGCCATTGAAAAAAACAACAGCGCAAAAAGAGACATTCGCCTAACAAAACTCGATTTCATTGCAACTCCTCCTTTAACAGTTTTCAAATTTAACTTATCTATTTATAAGCAGTGAAACGGGTAATAGCTATTCTTTCTACCACCCTTCATCATCCCAATCATCACTTTCTTCTTCAACCTTTAGAAAGTTATAGTTATTCTTGTCAAAATAGTCTTTCACTTCCTGAGAGATGTCAGTTTTACCAGGAATTGTGTAGAGGTAATCGGTCAATCCATTAATAAGAACATCCCGTTCTCCAATAAAGGCAGCTACATCCTCACCTACCATCTCGAGGACATCCGGGTCTTGAACATCTTCAGCTGTTGGTATGGAAGGCGCAGGCATCTTCGTCCCTTTCATCATTACCTGAGGATCATTTAGCCATTCGGAAACCCACTCGGGCCGCAGCCGTTCCTTCACTAGAGCAAGATTTGGCGCCCAGGTATCCGCTGTCTGAGTCGGGAAAGTCGTACCATAGAAGTGGCATTTATTGCACTCTCCCAGCTCCTGCAGTTTCTCACCTGCTCTGTATGCTGAAGTGGAACGGTCAACAAGATGGGGAGATTCGTAAGCCAGTTCCTCTCCTTCCAGAAACTGGAAGTATTTGATAATAGAATTCCATTCATTGTCTGTTAAACTAAATGTGGGCATTCTTACTTTTAAACTCGGTCGAATTGTAAATGGTTTCTTAAAGAATTCGAATAACCAATCAGGTTGAGTTTTTGATCCTTGACTGTTCAGATCAGGCGGACTAAAATCAGCAGTAACTTCTTCAGCAGTTGTCCTATTGATGCTGTTTGTTTTTTCCAGCCAATCTGTGATGGTGGGTCTAATAGCTCCACCATCACCTTCAATAAAGTGACACCCTTGGCAATTGAACTTACGTACCAGCCATTGACCTTCATGAACAATAGGATTAACGGACCTCTCTGGTTTTACACCATAAGAAGCCTTCACAAAACCGAGAAGAGCTGTGGTAAGTGCTTCCACTTCCGCTTCATCAAATTCAAAGTTCGGCATCCTGAGCTTTTCATATTCCGTCTTCACCTTGTCTTTATCAAAACTACGGGGGTACAATAATTTCTGAGTGAACCAAGCTTGCCTGGAATGTTTCAATTCCAACAGCCCAAAATCGAGCTTGTCAATCGGCTTGTTACCTTCTTCAGTCAGCTCTGTTCCGATGGGCTTCTCATCTTCAAATCCCGAAATATTGTGACAGCCGAAGCATCCATAAAAACGGATAAGCTTTTCACCTGTGAAGTCCATCTTGGATTCACTATCCATTCCGGAGAGAATCTGACGCGAATCGTAATCTGAATTCATTTGCAGAAGGAAATTGAGCACTATTTTATCAAGTTCCCTGTCATCCTGAAGTGGTGAATCTTGCCCTTTGAATCCATTATCATCCAAAGTCATAAGATAAGTAGAAATATCGGCAGCTTCCTGATCAGACAACCTGAGATTTGGCATCTTAGTTTCCTTAGAGTAGCGGTCGGGTTGCTTTAACCAGTTGTAAACCCACTCTCGGGATGTTTTGGCACCGACTCCTATCAGGTTAGGCCCCTGTTCACGACGAAGTGATTGTAAAGAAGTAGCTTCTTCAGTGGTCTCATATTCTATGCGATGACACCCAAAACAACCTAATGAAGTCACAAAATCTTCACCACGATTTACGTTCCCCCAGCGCGGTACTGATGATAGAGAAAAATCTTTGCTGTTTTTGAACAAGTAATGAACAATGGTGTGTATTTCCTGGTTTGTTCTGGCGATATCTGCTTCACTGCTGTTATTTTCTTGACCGAAGAACTTCGGCATCCAACTGTTGTGTCTGAACATTTTTGGATTTCGAATCCATTGATAAGCCCAGTCTTTAGAAACCTTGGAAGCTAACTTGCTTAAGTCAGGACCTATGCGGCGTTTTTCCTTATATCTTTCAATAGCATGACACCCAAAACAACCAGACCTTTCGATAAGATTGATTCCGAGATTGAGTTTATCTGCACCTTTTAGATATATCTCCTGATTGTGACATTTGAAACAGCCAGCTTCGGTATACTGGATAGGAAACATTGGCGTATCCCAGTAGTGGAGTTCATGCCAACCGTATTTCTCTTCCCACTCTTTAGCCTGTTCTTCGTTCCTGGGACTGTGAGCAGCATAAGTAAAATCTGTACCTCTACCCCGGCCGGAATGACAACTCGTACAGCCAAAAGATTCCATGGGATGAGGTGATGCACTCGAAAGGTAGAGCTCAAGATCGGGGTGAGTAGTATAGGGTTGAGCAGCATTTTCGTATCCGGAAGTGGCAATACCCATGTGACAAGTTGTACAACGATCAACCTTAGGCACATTAGCGAAGTTCAGATCTTCAGTGATATCCTTGATAACAATCTGATCTATCTTATAGTACGGTGCAAGAAAATCGAGTACCGGTAAGTCCCGAACAGCATTCCCGAGCCGATTACCGAATGTCATACCTTCAGGATCCACTTTTTGCAGTTTCAGTTTTAATATATCTGCTTTTCGTTCGATCCGGGAAACTTCATTTTGAGCTGTACTCTTATCCGCCTCAAGGAAATTAATTTGGTCCTCGACCTCCTTAAAGTTCCTTTCTGTTTCCTCTAAACGCAATCGATGCTGAAGGAGTGATGCTTCTAATTGTTCGAGATTACTTCCAGTTTCTTCAGGGTCTCCATGACCCTTCGCAACTGCTTCCTCATGAAGATACTTTGCCACATCATACTCAGCTTTCACAGCATTATACTCCATTGATGTAGCAAATTTATCCTCTTCATGTGAACTCAGTTCATTCTGAAGACGTTTTAAATCTTCATCTTTCTCTGCTAACGATTCTTCTGTAGACTTTAACGTTGCAAGAGCTATCTTATATTCCTCACTTTCTAGAATCCGACTTTCTTCAAGTTTTAATAAACTATCATTAAAAGCGATTTCTATCTGCCGAAATTCGCTCTGGTGAGTCTTCCAAGTTCTATCGTAGTCATCAGCAAATGTCCAGATTAGTAATATAAGAAAGAGGATGCTGGATATAGCGAAAACCCTGTTCAGTTTGAAGATGTTATAGTATCGCTCTTGCTTGTCCAATGGTTGTCCTATATATTGAAGAAAAACTCAGGGATAGCTATTATGTACTTAAGGTTCAAAATCCACCGAAGATACATTTTCAGCGGCAAGACGATCAAGGTGAGAAGTAAAAAGATGAATACTCCGAATTTAAAGTTACCCAATGACTGGTGAAGTTTCTTAAATAACGTTTTCGCCAGGAGAGGCGGCAAAATAAGGAAATAGCCGAAAACCAGTAGGAATCCGAAAATCTCCCTCAGAAGGATATTCTCTGGCAATCCTGTGCTTAATAACTTAATGTAGATCAGTTCGGACAGATTTATATTAGTTAGAACCTCAAGCTTATGGGGATCCCAATATTCAAATGGACCAAATAAGTTCCAGTTTGGACCTCTGAGAAATGTGCCAATCAGGATGAGATTAATCCAAAGCCATAACCATCCGAAAAGGAAGATAGACAGTGCAATCCTCCGCTGCTTAAAGCTGAAATACCCTCTACCTTCTTTGTTAAAATCAATATAGGGTATTGCCATAAGCCCAACAATCATAAGTGTTGGGAAAACTACACCTGCCAGCCAGGGGTCAAAATATACAAGCATTTCCTGGAGCCCTAGGAAATACCACGGCGCTTTTGCGGGATTTGGTGAAGTTGTTGGGTCAGCTGGCTGCTCCAATGGAGCTTCCAATCCAATAGACCACACCAATAAGAATGCCATGAACAACACTAAAGAGATCAGTTCAACATATACCAAATCAGGCCAGACAAGTACTTTATCCTCTGGATCGCTATACTCATTTGGTTTTTCTCCAGCATCAATCAGCTTATCATTCTTGATACCCTGATTCATGCTGAGCCAGAGAAAAAAGTGAACAAGCATAATTAAACCGACAATGGGAACATTATCTGGTTTGAGCAAAATAAGTTTCGCATTTTCATCTTGGACACCTATAATAAAGAATGCGAGGAAAATAAGCATAACAGCCATTAACCCTTTCTTAGTCCAGAAAAAGTTGAGCTTTAACCGCTTATTCCATTTCTCGAACCAGTCAGAGGGTGGAAAAATAAATGGATACACCAACAGGATAGCGGTTAAAATAACCGTGGGATGTGAGATTCCATTTATGAAATGTTTAAGTTCAGCCAAAACTGTTTAATCCATTAACAAGTTTAAGTCGGTCCTGAGATGCCGCCGTCTTTCCTCACACGCCAGAAGTGCACAGCCATGAAGATCATAACAATAAATGGAAGACCTATACAGTGGAGCACGTAAAATCTTAACAGTGTAGATTCGCCCACAAACCTTCCACCCAAAAGAGCAAATCGAACATCACTGGCAGAATGAACAAAATTGATATCACCCAAGCTCAAAAGTGCCGCACCCGGACCTTCATGCCCTAAGAAGGGAGCTGCTCGAGCCATGTTGGAACCTACTGTGACAGCCCAAATTGCCAATTGATCCCACGGAAGCAAATATCCAGTGAAACTCAGAAGTAACGTCAAAGTCAACAATAGTACCCCTATTACCCAGTTGAATTCGCGAGGTGGTTTGTATGAACCGGTCATGAACACACGGAACATATGGAGCCAAACAGTAATTACCATAGCATGGGCACCCCATCGGTGTATCTCGCGCATAATCCCCAATGGTACCTGCTCTCTGAGATCTATAATATCTGTATAAGCATATTCCACTGTCGGACGGTAATAGAACATCAACAGAATACCGGTGATGGTGAGTACCAGAAAGAGAAAGAACGACAGTCCGCCCATGCACCAGGTAAATTTTAGCTTCACAGCATGGCGTGGGAGTCGTACGGGATGAAGATGCAGGAATACACTGTTCAAAACCGACATCATCCGCTGCCGACGGGTACGAGGGACACCAGTTCGGAAAATAGACTTCCAGACAGGCGATTCGCCTAGACGTTGGAATATGTTCTTCTTATTACTCATATTACACTTTCAGGAATGACTCTGGATCATTCCATTGCCCTTTTTCGTATTGATATATTTTTGATTTATCTACAAATATTTGACCATCATCTGCCAAAGCAATCTTGAATCGCTCCAGAGGTCTTGGAGCAGGTCCTTCAAAGTTAATGCCTGATTTCCTGAATCCGCTTCCATGACAGGGACATTTGAATTTCCTTTCATTTCCAAGCCAATTCGGAGTACAACCAAGATGCGTACAGACGGTAGAAAGGGCATAGATGAATTCGGATGTCCTCACGACCCAAATTGCGTGCTGTCTTTTCCATCGAATATCAACCTCTCCAACTTTATAATCATCTGCGAAGCCAATCTTGAAAGATTGGGGCGGTTCAAATAGAACATTCGGGAACAAGAATCTAACGATCATAGTCAAGAAACCACCCGTAGCAGCAGCGAAAGCCAGCCAAGCAATCGTTAACCATGAGAAAAAAGAACGACGGGGCATTTCATCCATAATGGAACCTTCACCAACAGAAGCCGGAGGTTGTTTTTTAACCTCTTTAGCTTCCAACATTGGTTCAGCTTCAGTTGCAGATTCTTCCGAAACCGGAATCGAATCTTCTGGCTCTTCCTGATTTTCCTGTCTTTTTTTCTCTTCTTCAGCCATTATAACAATAGGTCTAATGCTTTTTGAGCTTCATCTCGCACTTTCAAGACAGGATCATTCTGACTCAGCTCTCTGATCTTATTATAAAGCCGAACATCATTCAGATAAGAAGCAGCTTGAATAGCAATAAGAATGGTCTCAGTTCTCTCTTCCAAATCAACTTCATCATATCTCTTCAGATAATCCCGACTCATTAAATTAAGCAACAAATCGCTTCCTGAATTGTTACCCATTTTTGCAAGACCAATGGCTGCATCCCATCGGACGTTTGGTTCATTATCATGGAGAGCCTTCTCCATTACAGGAACAGCTTTATTACTACTAATATTCCCAAGAGAGATTATGACCTCGAGCCTAGTACGAGCATCAGGCGCGTCAGCCAGTTCCATGAGCGGTCCTGTGGCACGTTCATCTCGGAGGAGTCCAAGAGCGTGGATCAGCGTAAGCTGATTATCACCAAATGAAGTAGGTAAATCCTTCAATAGGATCGGTACAAATTCTTTTCTATCTGTCTTTCCCATAGCCAGCGTTAAATATTGGCGGACGCGAGGATCATCATGTTTTGCCTCCCGATAGGCGAGATTCATTTCCGATATAAACCTATCTCCCGATGGAATGAGATCAGGATTCTGAAGAAATTTGGATAGATCAACAGCCGCCTGCCATCTCTGTGATTGACTGCCCGTTCTGATTTGTGTAAGAAGATCATATACATCTCTTCCATCGTAAGTAATCAGCCGGGTTAGACCATACACAAGAACCGCAAAAGCAGCAATTAGAAAAGGGACTACGAAAAACGAGTGTATTATGACCCGGAGAGTGCTCTTTTTTTCCTCTACTTCAGTCAAAAGGTTTAAACCCACTTTGTTTACATTAAATTAGATGAGAAAATATACGAACCCATCTGTCTTTACAGCAAATATAAATCTGAGACTTGTATTTACTTTTTTCTAGTGTGCCGCGGGCGAGACTCGAACTCGCACAGCCAGATGGCCACCAGCTCCTAAGGCTGACGTGTCTACCAGTTCCACCACCGCGGCAACAATACACATAAATTTAGCTAATTACAGTTATACCTTAAAACAAAAGAGGACAGCCCAAACTGTCCTCTTCATAAATACTTAAAATAAGCTGTAATGCTTACTTCAACAATATCATCTTTTTCGTATCAGCAAAATTACTACTCTCTACCCGATAAAAGTAAACACCACTATTGACAGGTGATCCTGCACTATCTCTGCCGTTCCAAATGATTCGGTATTGACCTGCATCCAGATATCCATCTGTAAGAATAGCAACTTCCTGACCCAACAGATTCAACACACTAACTCTAGTTTGACCGGCTTGGGAAAGATCATATGCTATTGTTGTTGTAGGATTGAACGGATTGGGGTAATTCTGATGAAGTGCATACCTATCTGGAATAAATCCGATCATATTATTAACAATACCGCTCTCGCCAATTCCAAACCAATCACCCATTCCAAAAGTAAAGATCGTAGGTTCACCTTCAGCATCTGAGGCTGCAGCTTCTGTGTAATTAAGTCCACAAGCTCCTTCTTCAGCTCCAGCGGAAACGTTTACTGTTACAACAAAAATGGGTCCTTCACCAGGCGTGATAGCCTCTACCGGAGGCGTCATATCAAACTCTAGTATCCGCAGACTACCGTCAGAGAATTCATTCCACGACATGCTCGCATCTGAAGGTATCCGATCTGTCATCGTCACGTCTGTTACCGTAAGCCAATTAGGGAAATCCTCGATAAAGACTTGAAGACCGAATACATCTACTGTATTGGAGAGATCAATGGTGTACGTCCCTTCCTCGCCAACATTGGCACTTCCACTGCCGATTGAGAAGAGTGCTTCAGGTGTACCGATAGCAAAATCATTGGCAGAAACAAGAGTATAGATTTCGCTCTGGCCTGGACCCCAGAATTGATAAGAGCCAAAATCCATATTGACTATAGTTTCCATTTCCGCGCTTGGATCAACAGCGAAAGTGATCTCAGCTATAGGCCCCGTTCCGGGTTGAATAGCCTCATTAGAAAAGCCGACGGCAGTAATCCAGTAAATACCATCTGTTTCAGAACCAGAAATAACTATAGAGCCGGGTATACGTCCAGTTGCTTGGACAGAGATTCCTTCCAAGACATCCGGATTATCGATGATGAACAATTCAAAGCCGTAAATAGGCTGAGTATTGGTAAGACTCAGTTCAACAGTTCCTTCACCACCGGGGTCAGCATATCCTCCACCCATCATAGCATACTGAGTCTCAATAAAGATTTCGAATGAACCGCCCTCAGTTCCTACATTAAATATATTACCTTCAGGACCAGCAGCATCTGCCTGAGTGAAGATAAGATCTGCCACCACTTCAGAGGTAGAAGAAGCCCGATAAGCAATAGCCGCAATAGTACCTTCTCCAGGCTCAACTTCTCCGCCTGAGAAACTGGCAGTCATACTGCCACCGGCTAATTCTTCAAACTCTACAGTGAAACCTGCAGTTCTGGCTGTAGTGACAACATCTTCTGCTACAACTGCATTTGGAATATCAAGGATTGTAAACGAAAATTCAGCTACCGGAGAGGCATTCTCCAAACTGACATAAATTGTATCTACAAAACCGGAAATAGCTGCTCCATTGCTGAGACTCATAGTGACCCACTCAGCAGGTAGAGCTGCAGCTTCATTGGAGTAACCAGATTCGCCCATCTCACCGTAATCGGCGCTGACAACATAGAAGTACCATGAACCGTTTTCTACAGATGTATCATCATATTCTAACGTTCCGGAATTGACCACATCCAGCAATTCGTAGCCTGAGCCAGAAGTTGTAGAACGGTAGATATTATACGCTTCTAATTCACGAGTTACATCATAAGTATTGTTTTCACCGCCGGCAACCCATTCAGCCAGATTCAACCCACTCTTACGTTGTTCAAACACCGTGGTCTCAATAATTATAGGTATGTCAATATTTGGAAGAACCTCTCCTTTTGCATAGCCGGGTGGTTCTGCATAGGAACCGTGAGAAATAGACATGGCTCTTCCGCCCGTGTCGAAGGTAACACTCTCTGAAGTCCCAAATTCACCACCTGTGGCAATCAGATTACCTCCCACATAGATGTTGTAGTACCCTTCACCGTAGGCACAGCAGATGCCGTCACCAAACGTGTCATAAATAGTCCACGTATAGGTACCGCCATCAAGCCCAATCTCCCACTCATAGAGAGTAAGCAATCCTGACAAATCCCCCGGACTGATACCATCTATATAATTACCAGCTTGATCCATGAGATCCCAAGAGGTTTCAAGGGGATAGTTATCGGTGAATATCTGAATAAGAACGTCTGCCGGCTCAGGCTCACCGCCTCCGCCAGTTGGTTCTTCCCAAGCCAGCGGAACATGGCCGTCAAGCCCGGATTCTGCTATAAGATCGACTGGAGGCTCAAGGAAGCCGGGATAAACAGTGACAGCACCTTCTCCCAACTCAGCAATCCAGATGGCACCGCCAAGATCATCGGACACAACTACGTTATCAAAAGATAGATTTATATCACCGGCATGGGTATAATCACCAATGGTTGCAGTAATATTGATAATGTCACCATCACCTTCAGCGATTAATCCGTTATCCGGGTCCCACAAAATAACTCTCAAAGCGCCGCTGATTTCTGTCCACTCAGCCTCAAACCCTTCAGCACGACCCGTAACTGACACATCATCTATTGTCAGGTCATTCGGTGTATCCACTAAGTCAAACTGAAGTCCGCCCACACCTGTGCTATTGGTTAAACTCATGGATATATCAACCTGTTCCCCTGCATCTGCCGTTCCGCCCTCTACGTACAGTGATACGGTGGTTCCAACAGCTATGATAGCAGGTTCACCAACACTGGCATCCAGTTCATTGCCATCTGGATCAGAGACAATAAGGCCAGAAAGAGAAAGGGTAACTACTGCTGAGCCAAAATCGCTGGCATCATAGTATAGCTCAAGAATAACGCCGTCACCAGCCTCAATATTTCCCCCGGCAATACTCACCAGTACAACCCGGATATGTCCCTCGCCAAAATCGTTAAAAGAGACGTCAAATCCTTCCGCTCGACCGACCGGCACCACATCAGTAAGTGGCAACATATTCGGAGACTGGATAACATCAAACTGGAGACCGCCAACATCATCCATAGTATTCTCAAGATTCGCCTGGACGACTACGTCAGTCGCATAAGACTCAACCTCAACGTCGCCGAGGGATAGAACAATGTCCCCTTCACCTGTGTCAGGAGTTTCGAGTGCCCCTTCGCTAATCCATCCTGTAATGAGTGCAATATCATTCTGAGAAATTGAGCCGCTGGGAGGCATGATATTTCCGTAAACACCTGTGTCAGATATCTTATTGTAGAGAACAGAGTTATCAGGTGAAAAAGATTCAACCCGGAGTGCAGGTGCATATCCTGAAGACTCCACATTCACCAAATCATCGTAGCTGGCTGACCCAGTTAAGTCAAGACCACTGGAATGTTGGGCAGTATGACAATTAGTACAATTTGAGTTGAAGATTGGCTGAATTTCAGAATAGTAATCAATCTGAGCGAAGATCATGATAGGAAGCATCAATAATACCATGAGAAGAAATTTTCTTTGTTTCATTTTAACTCCGTCTATTATTATTGTTAAGATTTATTAATCTCTAAGTTCATTCAGCTAGCAAACTATTACGAATATAAACCGAACCGCATTTTTAAAACTTGATTTATCTCACACTACTTTCTGATTTAATCTGTTAACCCGATAGATTAGCCTAAGTTACAATCAGTGTACAATACGTCATATAAGTTTTTTCCAATTAACAATTTGGCTTGCCTCAGATCACATTTCCGTGACATTTCTTGTACTTTTTCCCACTTCCGCAAGGACAAGGATTGTTCCGTCCAACCTTCTCCGCGACTGTAATGGGCTTCTGTTTGCCGGCCTGTGCTGCTCGCTGTTGAACCTGTTCTCCAGCAGATGCACCTTGTGGGGGAACTGCTAACCCCATTCCTGTAGAATCTGCATGACGTATTTGAATACCGCTGGGAGCTTGAGCACTCCTGAGTGTTGGTGCTTCCTGCATTCCATGAAGCTGAGTTCGATATAACCTCTGGATCACTTCTCTATTTACATCAGCAAGTGCCTGGACAAAAATATCAAATCCTTCTGATTTATATTCCAGCAGAGGATCTTTCTGACCGTAAGCCCGGAGATTCACACCTTCCCGGAGCTGGTCCATGGCATAGAGATGATCCTTCCACTTATCATCGATGGTGCGGAGAAGAATATATCTTTCAAAAGCTCGCATAAAATCTGGATCAACCAGCTTTTCTCTATCGGAATAGATTGAAACGGCTGCATCCTGAATAACTTTGTGGAGATTCTCTAACGGCTGCTGATGAATTGAACTTTCTTCAAGGTCAACTGTCATAACGGAAGATAATTCACTTTGGAGTCCATCAACATCCCAGTCATCATTGACATTATGCGCTTCTAACAAATCATCGATGTAGTCATCAGTTATTGTCTTAATATCTTCGCTAACATCACTGCTATGGAGTGCTTTATCCCGCAAGCTATAAATCACTTCTCTCTGCTGATTCATAACATCATCATATTCTAGCAGACGTTTACGAATTGAGAAGTTCCTAGCTTCCACCTTTTTCTGAGCCCGTTCAATGGAACGAGTTACCATCCCATGGGTAATGACTTCACCCTCTTCTACTCCCAATTTATCCATAATACCTGCGATTCGATCACTTCCGAACAACCGCATAAGGTCATCTTCCAGACAGAGGTAAAAACATGACGAGCCGGGATCACCTTGTCGCCCAGCACGACCACGCAGCTGCAGATCAATCCGTCTAGATTCATGACGCTCAGTACCAATTATATGTAGTCCTCCCAGATCAACGATTCCTTTGCCCAGTTTAATATCTGTACCTCGTCCAGCCATGTTGGTGGCTATTGTCACCGCACCGAGCTGTCCTGCACGAACAACAATCTCAGCCTCGCTTTTATGCTGTTTAGCGTTTAAAACATTATGAGGAATTCCCCTGCGTTTAATCATGCGAGAAAGTGTTTCTGACACCTCCACAGTAATGGTTCCCACAAGGACGGGCTGTCCACGCTTGTGGCATTCAGCAATCTCATCAAGCACTGCATTAAATTTCTCACGTTTCGTCTTATATACGAGATCGTTGTGATCTTCTCGAATGACTTTCTCGTGAGTAGGAATTACCGTTACATCCAACCCATAAATAGAATGAAGTTCTTCAGCTTCCGTCTCGGCAGTACCTGTCATTCCAGACAATTTATCGTACATCCGGAAATAGTTCTGGATCGTGATCGTGGCAAGCGTTTGCGTTTCCCGCTCAATCTTAACGTTCTCTCTCGCTTCCAACGCCTGGTGAAGTCCCTCGCTATACCGCCGTCCCGGGAGGATTCGTCCCGTAAACTGGTCCACAATGAGTACTTTGCCATCCTGTACAACGTAATCCACATCCTTCTCATACAGGGAATAAGCTCGCAGCAGTTGGCTTATATTGTGAATCACTTCACTTCGTTCGCTGTGGAGAAGTCGTGCTTTCTCAGTTTCCTGCCGCTTTTCCATGGTACTTAGTGAATCATTATTTTCAATATCATGGAGCATTTCGCCCATGTCAGGAATAATAAACATTTCATGATCATCCGGGGAAAGAGCTTCCCGGCCTTTATCAGTAAGATCTATGACGTGGCTCTTTTCATCAATACTGAAGTAGAGATCATCGTCAACCTCATGAAGCCGTTTGTCACGGATGTAAGCTGACTCCACAGAGAAAGCCAGTTTCTTATTTGATCCCTCCTGGAACATTTTAGATAATCTTCTGTTTTTCGGGGCTCCTCGCATGGATTGAAGCAGCAGCAGACCGGCTTCATCGTTCTTTTCTTCTTCCAACATCTTTTCAGCATCAGATACAAATTTATTTACCAAACTTGTTTGCTGGCGGATAAGCCGCTCAACCATAGGCTTGAATTCTTTTACCTTCGACTCTGTGGGATTATCAACCGTACCAGAAATAATGAGTGGTGTACGAGCTTCATCTATGAGGATAGAGTCCACTTCATCAATGACCGCATAAGCGTGGCCGCGTTGTACCTGCTCTTTCTGAGCAAGAGACATGTTGTCGCGGAGATAGTCGAATCCAAATTCGTTATTCGTACCGTAAGTAATATCGCAGTTGTAAATCTCCCGACGTTCATCCTTGCTCATACTATTAAGGATTGAACCTACAGTTAAGCCCAATCGTTCGTATATCTTCCCCATCCAGTGAGCATCACGTGTAGCAAGGTAGTCGTTTACGGTAACAACATGAACACCGCGTCCAGTCAGCGCATTCAGATAAATTGGCATGGTGGCGACAAGAGTTTTTCCTTCACCGGTTTTCATCTCTGTCACTTTACCTCTATGGAGAACAACTGCACCCACTAACTGAACATCATAAGGTATCATATTCCACTCGGTAGGCTGTCCTGCAATCTTCCATGTCTCACCCATCAAGCGACGGCAAGTTTCCTTTACCATGGCAAACGCTTCCGGCAGAATCTCTTCCAGAACCTCTTGCTCAGATGCTATTACTTGCTCTTTAAGCTCCTTCTCGGACTTTCCCTCAACCGTGGCTGTGGCCTCTTCAGAGTCTCTAACGCTCTTCAACTTCTCTTGAAATTCTCGAGTCCGGGTAACCAGTTCTTCATCGGACTTTTCGGAAAGAGTCACGTAAATGCTATTAATTTCTTCTACAATTGGAGAGTAGGTTTTGACCTCGCGATCTGACTTAGATCCGAATAATTTTTTAAGCATGTTTGCCATTATCTAATACTCTTCCCTTAAATATTAGCTTGTCGTAGGTAACGATAAATCATCCAAAGAATGATAGACTGAGTCTAAAATACCGTTTACAAATCCGCCGCTGTCGAGAGTGCTGTATTTTTTGGAAATCTCTACCCCTTCCGAGATAGAAACTTTCGGCGGAACATCATCGAAGAATACCATCTCGGTGATCATCATCTGTAAGACCAGTCGGTCAATGATGGCTACCCGATCATACTCCCAGTTTTGAAGTCGCAGTTTAATCTCCTCACTTGTCCATTCTCGATTTGAAATAGTCTCATAAAATAACTTACGCACATACGATTCTACCTTTTTATCCACATCTTTTTCTTCACTCATCTTTTTCAGTCGCGCAAGAATATCCTCCGGCTTGTCCTGGGTAAACTCATATGCATACAGTGCCTGAAGAACAAACTCCCGTGCCTGACGCCTGCTGTGGATCAGACTCAATTTCTTATCCTCATTAGCCACCAAGGCACAAAGGCACAAAGGAATAATAGTAAGGGATTTACAGGAAGAATGATTAACCCTCTGAGATAAGTCGAAGATTCACTTGCCCAACGGTAGTTTGGAGGGACTACGCTATTACAAAGGGTAAACCAATATTTATCCAGAAATTCATTTTCACTCATAATCTCTAAATTCCTTATTACAAATTCTTCTTCGTGTCTTCGTGGCAAGTTATTCAGGTTATATCTCCAATACCGGTCGAAGCCAACCGAAACTGTCTTCTACTTTTTCTTTTTGGATACCAGTGAGCGTGTTGTAAAGTTCACGAGCAACCGGTCCAATCTGCTCTTCACAATAAACTATTGTATTCTCTCTATCAGTTATCTTGCCGATAGGCATGACCACCGCAGCCGTCCCGGTGCAGAAAACTTCATCTGCCTCCAGTACTTCTTCCAATGTCACATCACGCTCTTCTGTCACCATACCCATAAGTTCTCCGGCAATTATCAGCACAGAGTCACGCGTCACACCGGGAAGAATGGAACCACCCAGACGCGGGGTGACCATCTTGTTCCCTTTTACAGCAAAAATATTGGCTGCCCCTACTTCTTCAACCAACTCTTCATTGTCAGCTTTCAAGTAGATGACCTCATCATATCCTTCTTCTTTAGCTTGCATCAGTGGATAAAGAGAAGCTGCGTAGTTTCCGATTGCTTTTGCATTTCCTGTTCCATGTGGGGCAGCTCGGTGGAACTCATGAGACACCTTCAGATTAAGACAGCGGAGTCCTCCTTTGAAATAAAGTCCAACGGGTGATGCATATATAAGGAAAGAAAACCACGGCGCCGGTTTCACCCCCAGGACTGGGCCAGATCCCCAGAGGATCGGGCGGATGTAGAGACTTCCTTTCCCGCAGGGTGGGACAAAGTCCGCGTTATCCCGCACCACTGCTTCCACTCCTTCAATGAACTTATCTTCCGGAATAGGCGGCATGCAGAGACGTGTTGCTGAATCCACAAATCGGCGGGAGTTCTTTTCCGGCCGGAAAAGCACAATACGGTTCTTCTCTGTGTGATAAGCTTTCATCCCTTCGAATGCTCCCTGACCATAGTTGAGTACTCCAGCAGCCGGTGACATTTGTAAATTCCTGAACGGCTCAAGTTGACCCTCATTCCAAACAAGTTCTTTATCGCACTCCATGAGCCACATGGATCTCGTAGGCGTAATCGAAAATGTCAGATCATCCCAATTTAAATCCTGCAAGGGGCGATCAATGGGTGCTTCAGTGGTTGTCATGATAATTCCTCCATAACAGCTCTTGCTATTACAAGCAGCTGAATTTCTGATGTTCCTTCATAAATCTGGGTGATCTTGGCGTCCCGCATGAGACGCTCAACGCCATATTCCTGCATGTAGCCGTAGCCACCGAAAATCTGAACGCACTCTGTAGCCGCCTCCATGGCTGTTTTCGACGCCAGCCACTTTGCCTGTGCAGATACCTTGGAATACGGCTGCTTTTTATCCTTGAGAACGGCTGCTTTGTGCGTTAGCAACCGGGCCGCATCCAAATTAATGCTCATCTTGGCAATCTTCTCTCGAATAGCACCAAATGTCGAAATCGGCTTACCAAACTGCTTTCGCTCTTGAGCGTACCGTACCGACTCCTCCAAAGCAGCCCGCCCTATTCCCAGCGCCTGGGAAGCGATCCCGATCCGGCCACCGTCCAGCGTCTTCATGGCGATCTTGAAGCCGTCGCCTTCCTTACCAATGAGATTCTCCGCCGGAATTCTGCAATCATCAAAATAGAGTTCGCACGTATCCGATGCCCGGATGCCCAGCTTGTTTTCCTTTTTGCCGGTAGTGAAACCATCGATCCCTTTCTCCACAATGAAGGCGGAAACACCCTTGTAACCGATGCCCTTTTCTATAACGGCGAAGACGATCACCACATTGGAATTGATACCGCTCGTCACCCAGTTCTTGATTCCGTTCAAGACGTAATGGTCGCCATCCCGTTTGGCAGTGCAGAGTAGATTGGAAGCGTCCGAGCCGGCTTGAGGTTCGCTGAGAGAAAACGCGCCCAGCCACTCACCGGAAGCGAGCTTCTTCAGGTACTTCTCTTTCTGATCATCGTTTGCCCAGTCCATGAGAAGCTGACAGACAAGAGAGTTGTTTACGGACATAACCACTCCGGCGGAAGCGTCTTCCCGGGAAATTTCCTCCTCGGCGAGAGAGTAGCTAAGTGCATCAAAGCCGGCACCGCCCCACTCTTCCGGGACCATCATTCCCATGAACCCAATCTCGCCCAGCATCTTGATCTGCTCCGCCGGATACTCCATCTTATCATCCCGCTCTTTTACTTCCGGTCTCAACTGCTCCCGGGCAAACTCTCGTGCGGTCTTCTGAACCAATAATTGTTCTTCTGTGTAATCGAAATCCATATCTAAACTCTCTCCACAATAACCGCCGAAGCCTCTCCCCCGCCGATGCAGAGGGTCGCCAGCCCAAGTTTCGCTTTCCGGCTCTCCATGGCGTTAAGGAGCGTAACTAATATGCGGGCTCCGCTGGCGCCGATGGGGTGCCCCAGCGCCACCGCTCCACCGTGAATGTTCACCTTATCGTGATCCAATCCCAGATCTTTCTCCGCCGCCATTGTCACTGCCGCGAACGCTTCGTTTATCTCGAAAAGGTTAATGTCATCCACCGTTAGTCCAGACTTATCCAGCACCTTGCGAATGGCTCTCACCGGCGCAGTGGTGAACCACTCCGGCTCCTGTGAAAAGCTCGCTTGAGCCACAATCCGAGCGACCGTTTTAACTCCAAGATCTGCCGCCTTTTCCGCGCTCATCATAACGACTGCCGCCGCGCCGTCGTTGATCTTGGAAGCGTTGGCTGCGGTCACGGTTCCGTCCTTTTCGAATGCTGGACGGATTTTCGTCATCTTCTCAAAGTTAGCTCGCTGGGGCTCATCATCTTCAGCAACCTCAGACAGATTCCCTTTACGGTCCTTGATTTCCACCGGGACGATCTCCTTGGAGAAGATACCATCCCTCTGGGCATTCTGGGCGCGAGTGTAAGATTCCCGGGCGAACTCGTCCTGCTCCTCCCGCGTAAATTGATATTTCCGGACGCAGGTTTCCGCACAGCTCCCCATGTGCTTGTCGTTGTACACGTCCCACAAACCGTCAGTGATGATGCTGTCCACCAGTTCGGTATGTCCAAGCTGGAGACCGGTTTTGGCTCGTGGAATGAGGAACGGCGAAAGACTCATGCTCTCCATTCCACCGGCGACGATAACCTCCGCATCTCCGCACTGGATGGCTTGCGACGCCAGCATCACCGCTTTCAGCCCTGAGCCGCACATCTTATTGACGGTTAGGCACTCCACAGATTTGGGCAGTCCGGCGTAGAGAGCCGCTTGGCGAGCGGGAGCCTGTCCCTGACCAGCACTAAGCACATTGCCCATGATGACTTCATCCACACTGTCGCCGGAAACTCCGCTCACTTCTAGAGCTGCCTGGATGGCTGTTGCTCCCAATCGCGGAGCCGGAACTGTCGCCAGCGATCCCTGGAAAGCGCCAACAGCTGTCCGCTTACCGCCTGCGATCACCACCTGCCTCCGGTCACTTGCCACCTTTGTTACCTCCATTTTTATTGTATGCCTTAATGATATCTTTCACCAGCCGATGCCGAACCACGTCTTCTTCGGTCATATAGACAAATCCAATTCCGTCAATCCCTTTTAACAGCTTCTCCGCCTGGAGCAATCCCGAATCATCCCGGGACGGCAGGTCCATCTGCGTCACATCTCCCGTAATAATCGCCTTGGAATTCGGTCCCATGCGTGTGAGGAACATCTTCATCTGCATGGCTGTGCAGTTCTGTGCCTCGTCTAGAATGATGAAAGCATTGTTCAGCGTTCGACCGCGCATGTACGCCAGCGGCACAACCTCGATTACCCGCTTGGAAATGTGGGATTTGAGCGTTACTGAAGCGAACATATCTCGAAGTGCATCGTAGAGGGGAGTCAGGTAGGGATCAATCTTCTCTCGCAAATCTCCAGGCAGAAAACCGAGACTTTCTCCCGCTTCCACAGCCGGTCGGGAGAGAATGATGCGCTTCACATGCCGATTCTTTAAAGCTGCCACCGCCTGTGCCACTGCCAGATATGTCTTCCCGGTACCGGCAGGACCGATGACCAATGAAATATCATTGTTCTGGCATGTCTCAACCAGTCTTCTCTGGCCTTCAGATTTTGGTACAATCTTGCCTTGCTTGGTATAGAGTACAACCTGTTCTGCATCATTCGATTTAACATGATTTCCCTCAGAGATTAGCGCCACCAGTGAACTGACATCGCCTTCAGTTAGCGAGCTCTTACGGGAAAAAGTATTCATCATTTCTGAGATTACTTCCTCGGCCTGGGTCACCGGTTGTTCATCTCCATCCAGAAAAATGGTGTCTCCCCTGAGTAGTATTTTACAGGGAAATGAGTCTTCGAGGATTTTCAAGTTGGCATCGGCAACGCCAGCCATGTTAACTGCATCCATTCCCTGAATCTGTATCTCTTTTTTCAAAACAATAACTTGCCACGAATAGATCCCACGGGGTCCTGCGGAGAAGACTCTAAGGTTCTATTAGTAAAATAAGTAAAGCTCCGTTCCATTAGAATATTTTCAATTTTTAGGGTTAATGATATTAAATCCTTAGGATTTCTTTGTGTCTTGATGCCTTAGTGGCCTTATTTTTCTCAATAATAAAAAAAGCCCCTCCTGAGGCTCACCTCTGATCATAAAATTCTTCCAATCAGCAGCACTACTGCTTCCAATCGATTATATGAAAATATTTCGAAAAGCACGGTGCGAAAATACACAAAAAAGGGTTTTCAATCAAGGTGAAACAAAGCTCTGAAGTCCTCGGTACTTTCAAAGTTCCGGGTACTTTAGGGACTTTAAAAACTGTACTTGATTTTCAGATAAATATTATCGTTTTCTGAAAACTGGCCAAAGAGCGTATCCTCATTCCCCCAGAGGAAAAATCCACCTAGACTGATCTTTAGCGCGTCAGACCATGCGTAACTCACATCCAGACGACCGAGACCGGCATCTTCGTTCACATCCGCCAACCCGAGGAGACTCGCTATAACTGTCTCCCGCAGGAACGAACCGGAAAGCATGACCGTCGCCATCTGCTCAGTTTCGTCATCCACCATTCCGCTCTGATAATCCATGATCTGACTGTGAATCGCCTGGAGGGAGACGCTGGAGCCCCACGGTCCGGTGAAGTCCAAACCCAACATGCTTTGGAAATAGTCGCTGGTGAGGATCTGCATATTCAGATCAGAAAAACGGCGGTGGGCGAAATAGCCTAGTTCTCCACGAATAACGGTGGAAAAAACCGGGCGGGAAAAATTGAGACCGTACATGGGAGAACGGTAGTAAAAAGGAGTGATGTAAGTATCTATCTGTGTTGGGACTCCAAGTTCGGGATCAATTATCTTAGTTACGCTATCATCCTCTACTACCGGGTGATCTGCATAACCATCGAGGTAAAGCAGACTGATGTCCGCTCCCAAGAGAAAGGTAGCTAGCTTAAAGCCAAATTCGGAATTCTCAAGTGAGTTCTCAGGAAGTTTTTCATCATTGACGTGAAAAATGTATTGGAGTTCTTCCACTATCTCACATCCCCAGGGGCCCCAAACTGTATCTGCCGGCAAGCCAAGTGTAAACTCCCAATCACTCCCCGCTTTCGCAAACTGCCACGGCTCGAACTTGGGAATCCACAACCCTTCCAGCGTCCAATTGCCCAGGTAGAGATTCGCTTTCGCCATGGGGATGCCCATACGGATATTATCGAAATCCTGCAGCAGGAACATGCGCATATCCAGCGGATTGACAATATCGTTGATGAAAACGCCGTCGGCTTTACCCCAGACCACCTGCTGCTTCCCTAGTCGAAATTCAACGTTAGAGAAGTATAGGTCCACGTACGCCTCGCGGAGAAAGATCTCAAAATCAGATTCATCATTCGTACCGTCATTTCGAACATCGAGAGAAAAATAGGCTCCTAAAGTTTCGCCGTACAAATTCCCGTCCAACCTCACTCGGTTACGAATCAGCATGATGTCGTACTCTTCAACCGCTCGGATTGCCAACCAATTCTGATAGAACCCAGTAAACTCCAATTGGGCCTGAAGCGAAACACCCAACATTAAAAACAATAGCCATATACCAATTTTAATCTTCATGATTTCCTCATAAAAATATTTATTTTCGGCGGAGTCCTCGTTCGGTAAATCGCCATTCATCTATACCGCTATTGTACTGCACATCCTTCATTTCGAGGATAGTCTTGTGGGACTCTTTCACACTTTCCATCACCATTTTATCGACAGTCCAATAATCACCGTCTTTGTGCAATTCGGGGATGGAGAGAATTTTTACCAGTTTTCCTTTCTTATTAAAGTAATGTACTTTGCGAGCCATCCATGAATCTTTGCTGACCCAGACCTCACGACGGGAGTAAGATGAGCCATTCTTTATCGGAATCGCTTCTACTCGATAGCAGTTTTCGCCAAATAATTCCTCTTCCCCAAGCAGCTTGTAACTGTCCTCATCAATATTACGGCCGCCCATGTCCTCATAAGTAAAATCGCTTCCCATGAATTCCGATGACTTCTCTCGGGCCACTATTCGCTTCACCTTTTGCATGGCCGGCAGATAGAGCCACTGATCATCGTCTTTTTCTCCACGGTACTCCCACATAAGTAAGCTGGTTCCTTTCACTTCCGCTGGCTTGAGAAAGCGAATGAGCGATTTGGATTTTAATTCTCCTTCTTTGTAATAAACCTGAAAACGTCTAATCTCCCGCATCCGTTTGCGGGTTTTTCCTTTCTTGCTTTTTATAAGCGACATTTTCACCGTTGATACAGCATCATTCGGTTCAGGTAAAGCATCGGTTTTTTCCATTATCCCCCTGCCAGTCATTTGACCCCAACCCAAAGAACACATTATTAGAAATATCAGAATATGTTTCATGTCTCCTCCTATCAAGAATTATCCACAGGATCTTGAGATTCGCCACAAAGTCTCGAAGGCACGAAGATGTAACGATTAAAGAAATAAGAGATTGTGTGGGAATGTGATTTTTTTAACAATAATGGTTTTTTCATTATTCCTTTGTGTTTTTGTGACTTGGTGGCAGATGAATTGATTTTACTCCTTCTTATGCCCATACACCACCATCATCACCGGGGGAGTGAGGATAAGAGCCAAACCGAACGCTTTCAGAAAGTTCTTGCCATACTTCAGCTCTGCCAGACCAGAAGCCTGCAGCGACATGAGTCCGTAAATCACGATGAGAATGCTCAGATTAGTCTTGCAGAATTCCCAGATAGCCAGCCACTCAGAACTCTCTCCGCCAGCAACTGAGAACCAATTCCAAAGCCATGTCAATCCGTTCCAGATCATGATACCTGCAATCACAGCTGTCACTGCGCCGATGATGACAGAAAAAAGATAGTCGCGATCGGTTCTTAGACGATTAAGATTCACTCTTCGCCTCCCCGAAGATGAACCGCGGCTTGGTCCAGACCACGAGAGCCGGCAGCAGCGCCAACGCGCCAATCAGACACATCCCGATGGAAAAAATAATGACGAATCCGAAGAAAAAGATGGGGAGGAATCCGGAGACCATCAAAATGATGAAACCCACCATGACAGAAAACGCATTGAAAATAATACCTTTCCCGGATGTAGTAAGCGTCTGTATAACCGCCTCTTGGGCGTCCATCCCTTCTCTCACGAATTGCCGGTAGTGCCATAGAAAGTGGATGGTGTAGTCAATCCCCACGCCGATGAGAATGCTCGTCAGCATGCTGGTAGCTGTATTGAGTTCGATGCCGAAGTACGCCATAAATCCAAACACCAGAATCACAGCTCCTCCCAGAGGAAAGACGCAGTAGAGTCCCGCCTGAAACGAGCGGAACACGAGTGAAGTCACCAGAAAAACCAGCACCAGTGAAATGGCCAGACTCCGCAACTGACCCCTTGCGATGAGATCGGTGAGCGTTCCCATGATTGATGCTGAACCTGTAACAGGTGATACTTCGGCTTTGGAATAATTAGTTTCAATAAATTCATCCACCTTTTGATTCAATTCCAGAATCTCCGCAGAACTGATGCGATTAATTCTTGCAATAATCTGAGCCCGAACAAACTCGGTTTCAAAAGTGATTGTATTCTCTTCCATCTGCACGAGTTGTTCCACATCCTCCTCATCCAAAAACTGGAGCAGCTGAGCCACCTGGCTGCGCCCGGATATGACCGTATCCCCCATTGCGATTTTATCCTCGGGAATGGCTCTAAAAGCAGGGTCACCATCATGCCACGCTTCATTAAGAAGCTCCACTTGATCCACGATGGATAAAGTCCGGGTTATAGCCGGCTGCTGCTCCAGGAATAGTGAAATTTCCTTCATCCGCCTTAATGTGGCTGGCTCCTTGATGTCACCTGTTACAATAATGGAAAGCTGGCTGGAACCACCAAAATCCTCACTGATCCGCTCGTTATTCACGCGGATCTCAGATCCTTCCCGGTAGTAGTGTATAGGGTCTGTGTCAATTCGGAGAGTTGGTATTTTTAATCCGGCGATTATTACACCAGCAACCGCTACTACCATAACTGTCCGCTTGAAACGGACGAAAAATCTCCCACAGCCTTGAAGGAAGCGATTGAAGCGATGATCCTGTCCTCCATGGGCAATCCACGGCGGAATGCGAAGGTTCTTCAGTGCGGCAGGAATGAACGTAAGACTGAGGGTAAAGGCGACAAAGACTCCAAATCCGGCCAGCAGTCCCAGCTCCTTCGCCGGCGGTAGAAAGTGCCCGAGGAGACTCATGAGACCGACAATGGTGGTGATGCCTGCCAGAAAGATGGGCTTGTTCAGACTGGCAATAGTCTCACGAATGTTGGCGTCTTTTTCGGTGAATTTCTTCCTTTTGAAATTCTCGAAGTAGTGAGCAATAATGTGAATCCCGTAATCGTTTGCAACAGCAATAAGCATCACCGGTATCAAAATGGAGATCATGGTAAATTTGATTCCCAGCATGCTCATCAATCCCAAAGTCCAGATGATGGACATGATCACCACCGAAAGGGGGAGAAAGACACCCATCCAGCTCCGAAAGCTCAGTGCCAGCAGAAAAATCATCAACAGAATACCGTAAGGCATGAATGATTTCATATCAGACTGCATAGTCTCAACAATACCGGCTCGTGTGATGGGCAAACCGGCGAGATAAATGTTCTCCGGACCGCGGTACGGCTCGATATCGATAATTCTCAGAATTTCGTCACGAAGGCCTGCATCATTCACTTCAGAAATATTACCCAGCATTAGAAAAAATGAAAGTGCTTTGAAATCCTTAGAAACCATACTTTCGTAAACAATATCACTTTTCTTCACAGCCACTTTGAGACTGTTAATTCCTGCGACAGTTTCTGGAACTTTGTCCATCAAATTGTTAATTGACAACATCCCGGCACCGCCAGTAATCTCCTTAGCAGAGTAGAGAGACATGACCCTTTCCACTCCTTCTATATCTGTCAGTAACGCTTCCAGTGAAGCGAATTTTTTAAGTCCCTCCGGAGTGAAAATAGAATCAGATTCTACAGCTACTACGATGATTTCACTGCCGCCGAAAATGCTGTCCAAAACCGCCAGATTCTTTACTGCAGGAAAATCATCAGGTATCATCTTCTTCACATCCGGTTCAAATTGAACGCTGGGAACAAAAGTGAGCATGATGACCGTAATCAATAGAGACAGAGCAATCACAGTCCGGGGGAACTTCAGTACAAGATTATTTAGTTTCGACACTGTTACCTCATTAATTCATAAGCTTTAGAATCAAACTTTTTACTGGTTACCAGATTTGTCCACATGATCCTGCGGATTGTTTCTATCGATAATAAATCGAAAATTGACAATTATCAATTGTAATTCTTCCTTCCACAATGCCACCCCACTGCGTAACTTTTCTGCGCTGTGAAACGAAAGGAGACTGTTGCATATGAAGAATTTCAAGTTAACGCTTTTGGCTTGTATGATGATGTGGAGCAATGTCGTGGCTAATCCACGTATCACCTATACTCTCTCCATGCCGGAGCCCAGAAGCCATTATTTCCATGTTACGCTCTCAGTAGAGGACTACTCTGGTGAAAGCGCCACACTAAAAATGCCTGTCTGGACGCCGGGCTCCTATCTCGTACGCGAGTTTTCCAGGCACATTCCCAAAGTCTCAGCATCCGAAGGCAAGCGTGAACTGCCGGTACACAAAAGCGCAAAAAACGTCTGGGATGTTGTCACCGGCGGAGATTCCGATTTCACGGTTACCTATAAAGTATACGCGTACGAACAGTCAGTACGGACCAGCTTTCTGAATGACTCCCGAGGCTACCTGAACGGCGCTTCCGTATTTCTCTACTTGGATGGGCTTCAGGATCAGCCGGGCGAACTGAAGATTCAGCTCCCGCGAGGGTGGCGCAAGATTTCCACTGGTCTTTCTCAAGTAGGCGGAAAAACGAAAACATTCGCTTTTGCTAATTACGATAATCTGATAGACTCGCCTATTCTCATGGGCAATCACGATGTGGTAAAATTCAAGGTGGATGGAATCCCCCACGAAATTGCCATCTATGGCGAGAGCAATCTCGACCGGGAGAAATTCCTGAGCGATACGGAAGCTATCGTAAAACAGACGAAGGAGCTGTTCGGCTCCATCCCTTACGATCGGTACGTCTTCCTGATACTGCTGCTGGAGAGCGGAGGCGGCGGACTTGAGCACCTTAATTCATGTACCATCCAAGGACAGCGGTGGAAGTTTTCTGATGAGAAGAAGTACAAAGATTTCCTGACTCTCATGAGCCATGAATTTTTCCACACGTGGAACGTAAAGCGCATCCGGCCTTTCGCCTTGGGCCCGTTTGATTATGATGAGGAAAACTACACCACTGATCTCTGGATTGCTGAAGGACTCACCGAATTTTATGAAAGTGTCATCCCCTACCGGGCGGGACTGTTCACTGAGGAAGACTATTTCGATTACGTAGGCCGGCTTATCAAACTGGTGGAGACAACTCCGGGACGACAGGTTCAATCACTATCCGAGGCGAGTTTTGATACGTGGATAAAGTACTACCGTCGGGATGAAAACTCTCCCAATACGCAAATCTCCTACTATTCCAAGGGAGCTGTGGTGGGCTTTCTGCTGAACCTGGCAATTGTTGAAAGTTCCGGTAGGAAGAAATCGCTGGATGATGTATTCCGTAAAGTGTACAGTAAAATCTATGAGGGTGAACAGCGAGGATTTAAATCCGCAGAATTCCGACAGATTTGTGAAGATGCGGCAGGCCGAGACTTAAGTGACATTTGGCAATATGTGGATACCGTTGTAGAACTTGACTACGACCAATTTCTCTCATCTGTGGGGTGCCGACTTGATCGGAGCTACGCCGATGATATCAAAGAGTCTGATGCCTACTTCGGTTTGAAGCATAAGACCAGTAACGGCCGGATTGTAATCAAGACCGTTTATGATGGTACACCGGCGGCAGATGGCGGCGTTAATGTGAATGACGAACTCATCGCACTAAACGGAAACCGGCTTACACCAGACAATGCGGTTAAACTTTTAAAAGAAACAACTGTGGATGAAAAAGCGAGTCTACTCATCTCCCGGGAAGGGGAAATTGCTGAACTGGAGATAACACCTTCAACCACTCCTCCTGACAAATTCTCCGTTATTCGGCTTGAAGAAGCGACAGACGATCAACAGCAACTGTTTGAAGCGTGGCTGGGAACATCGTGGGAGAAGTAGATCATCCTGTGCCGGTAGTCGTTCTGGCTGACGGCCTCTTTCCTACTCACCCTGTCCCGCTCACCATCCTCACTTCCGCCGGTACTCTCATCTGTTGTGACGGCGCCACTGACAAAGCTCTAGCCGCAGGCTGCACGCCAACTCTCGTTATCGGTGATCTCGACTCTCTCCAGGCTGACCGGGAAAGCCTCAGCGGTGATGTCATCTGGGACAATGGACAAGAGAATACCGATCTAGAAAAAGCTATAGAGAGGTGTATAAACAACGGTATTTCGGAAGTAACTCTACTGGGAATCACAGGACTAAGGGATGATCACACGCTGGCCAATCTTCATCTTCTGGCCAACTTCAGCGGAGCCATCCGGCTGACAGCCGTCACGGACTTTTTCACCATCATACCTCTCTCCGGTGAGAAAAAATTTGAAGCTGAAGCCGGTCGGCGAGTTTCCTTACACTGTTTAGGAAAGTCAGTGAAGATTACCACAGACGGTTTGAAGTACGATCTACACGGTGAAATGTTCTCCGGCAGCGGTCACGGCATGAGCAATGAAGCCACCGGCGATTCCTTTACTGTGACTGCGGAGAACGGCACAGTGCTGGTCTTCGTTTCTCACCCATCGTGAAACTCCCCTTCGATTCTCCCGCCGCCCTAGTAGTTCTCATCTACTTTGTGATGACTCTCGGCATCGGACTTTTTCGCAGCAGGCAGCGGTTCAGTGAGGACGAAAGCGATTATCTCTTAGCCGGGCGGAAGCTGACCATCTTCCCGTTCACTGCTTCGCTGGTAGCTACTTGGTACGGCGGGATTCTCGGCGTGGGCGAGTTTACTTACTCTTACGGCATCTCCAACTGGGTGGTGTTCGGACTCCCTTACTACATCTTCGCCCTCCTCTTCGCCTTCTTTGTGGCAGGCCGGATTCGACAGAGCGAATCCTTCACCATCCCGGACCGGTTCCAAAAAGCTTACGGCAGAGGACCGGCCGTGATCAGCGCCGTGCTGGTGATGATCCTCGCCTCACCGGCTCCGTATATTTTGAGTGTGGGCGTACTTCTGGGATTTCTTTTCGGACTTCCGCTTCTTCCCGCACTTGTCATTGCTACACTCTTGAGTACGATTTACATCTACCGGGGCGGATTTCGCTCGGTGGTGCGGACGGATGTGCTGCAGTTCGTGCTCATGTTCGCCGGCTTCGGCGCTCTCATGGCGTATGCAATTGGCGAGTACGGCGGGTTCGGAGAACTGGCGGGAAAGCTGAACGGAATGGGCAAATCACTCCACCTGACGTGGCACGGCGGAAACACAACGCAGTATATCGTGGTATGGTTCTTCATTGCCCTCTGGACTTTCGTGGATCCCGGATTCTATCAGCGTTGCGCAGCGGCGAAATCACCAGCAGTGGCACGAAAGGGAATCTTTATCTCCATCCTCTTCTGGATCGTATTCGATTTTCTTACTCTCACCGCAGGACTCTATTCCGTCCTCTTACCTGTAGGTGTCATCACAGACGCGAAACTCGCCCTCCCGCTCCTGGGGATGGAGGTACTCCCGCCGCTCCTGCAGGGACTCTTCTTCGCCGGACTGCTGGCCACCATCATGTCCACCGTGGACTCTCTGGGATTCATCAGCGCCATCACTTTCGGCCGGGATATCATGGCGAAAAGAAGCGGGGACTCGGTCAAGCAAACTCAAATGGGATTAATTGTCGTCGCAATCGGGTCGCTCATACTGGCGTGGTCGATTCCATCCGTAGTGAATCTCTGGCTTACGCTGGGGAGTGTGGTGGTACCGGGACTGCTACTGCCGTTTTTGGCAACATTCCTGCCGAAAGTCAGAATTCAAAAAGTGGAGTGGATGATGATCGCTTCAGCCGGAGCGAGTGTGATCTGGCTTCTGCTTGGAACAACAGATGTACCGTTACTCGGAGTACAGCCGTTTTATGCGGGAATGTTGGTTTCTATCTTTTGGACGGGTTGGGGACTGCTCAAGAACGGAGATTAGTCAGAAGCTTCCATCTCTTCGTTATACTTCCCCATCGCCGCCGCACCGTTACATTTGGCTCGGTGCAGGAATACCTGCTGAGCCGCCGAAACTTTGGCTGCATCTCCGCTCCACGCTTTCAATGCCGCGGCCTGTAGAGCGCGACCGTAAGAGAAACTAAGTCTCCACGGTAAGTCAACACCGAGAGCGTTCATGGCGTTCAAATGCTGAGTAGCGACAAGGTCACTTTGCCCGCCGGAAAGAAAACAGATCCCCGGCACTGCCGCCGGCACCACCCGCAAAAGACACTCCACCGTCGCTTCGGCAACCTCTTCCATCGATGCCTGCTCGGGGCAGTCCAATGCAGAAATAATCATGTTGGGCTTCAGTATTATCCCTTCCAGCAGGACGCCCTGTTTGAAAAGCTCCTCGAACACCACCTGCAGCGTCTCCTCAGTCTCCACGAAGCAATCATCAATCGTATGGTCTCCATCCATGAGCACTTCCGGCTCCACGATGGGGACAATGCCCACTTCCTGGCAGAGAGCAGCATAGCGAGCCAGGGCGTGAGCATTGGCTTCGATGCAGGCACGGCTGGGAATATCTTCACCGATGGTGATGACCGCCCGCCACTTGGCGAACTTGGCTCCCAGATCGCTATACTCAGCCAGCCGTTCCCGGAGACCGTCTAACCCTTCCGTAACCTTTTCGCCGTCGTGACCGGCCAGCGCCTTGGCGCCAGTGTCCACCTTGATTCCCGGCAAAACACCTTTGCCGTTCAGGTATTCTGGGAACAGAGTACCGTCCGCTAAAGAAGATTGGCGCAGCGTCTCGTCAAACATGATAACGCCGCTGATGTAATTCTCCAGCCCTTTTGCAGAAAAAAGCATATCCCGGTAGGCATTTCGACTCACTTCAGTACTCTCCACACCGATGGATTCAAACCTCTTCGTACAGGTTGGGGTACTTTCATCTGCCGCCAAAATTCCCTTTCCATCTGCTACTATGGTATTTGCTAATTGAATTAAATCTTCCATGTCTTTTCCTCTACAATTGCTCTATTGTCCAATTTCATTAAGCATATCCACAAACCATTGTACCGTAGTGTCGAACGGCTTACCCCCTTTTATGCGATCAAACGAAATAAGTCCAAGTTTATCACCATCATCTTGATCCATCCCGACTACACCGCTATTTCCTTCAATCCCAAATTGAGAAACCAGTTTAGCAGTTTTACGAATCAGTTCAAGATCTTGATCATTAGGCGCTGCCGACCGGGCGAAGTAGCCGCTTTTCTGTACCAGTGTCTTCTCAGCTCCGAGCTTTTCCGTAAACTGCTTGGCAAACCACTGCCCGGGCTGGATGTCATCCAGCCGGACATGACCAAACGGATCCCGCGGCACGTCTTCACCTGCAGCTTCCATCTCCGCTACGATCATCTTAACTCCGGCCCCTTCGCTCAAAAAGATATTGACACCGTCCTTCTCGTCCATTCTCCGGCGCAATCGCTCTACCTCTGCAGAAAAATCAATGGTAAGTTCCGGCACGTACACGGCATCCACATCCCACCGTTCACGGGAAATGAGCAATTCCGGTAGGAATCGTCGCTTCCCCAATCGAGATCGGTACTCCCGAGCTGTCGCCGCAGTCAGCCAGCCGCAGTGGCGACCCATTACCTCGTGGATGATAAGCTGGCGGGTGCTAGTGGTGTTTTCGTTGGCAATATTCTCGAAGAAAATCGCTCCCTGCTCAGCTGCCGTCCACGCACCGAGAGATTGAGTGATGGGGGTCACATCGTTGTCCACAGTCTTAGGCAGACCCACTACAGTCAGATCGTGACCTTTTTCCGCGAGATGAGCCAAAAGTGCAGCTGCCATGGTATTGGTATCATCACCACCCATGGTGTGGAGGATGGTAATGTCATCTTTAATTAACTGCTCAGCAGCAATTTCCAACGGATTTTCTCCCTCACGAATATATCCTTTACTAACGCAGTCATCAGAATTCGTCAGCTTCACGCGACTGCTGCCGATAGGGCTTCCACCGAACGCCATCAACACTTCACTGTTTTGTCGGACGCTATCCGGAAAATCGATGCTCTGCCCAAGTAATAATCCACGGTAACCGTTAAGGTAACCCATGTGTTTAGCTTCAGGAGCGATTGCCGAATATTCAGCCACCAAAGCGCCTATGGAAGCGGAAAGACAAGGTGCAAGTCCGCCGGAAGTGAGAAATGCTATTTTCATGAGTTAAATAATTTACTGAATTAGTTAGAATTTAGAGTGATAATAACACCAAGGAAAGAAACTGTTAACCAAAGATTGGATTGATATCATTAGCAAGGTTATCAGTGCAAACTATCCGTAATCAGCTTTACCGCTTGTCTAATGGGATGAATTTCGAAAGAGTATTTCCGGTATAGATTTGCCGCGGACGATTAATCCGACGATGCTCTCCTTCCGTCATTTCTTTCCACTGAGCAATCCACCCGGGAAGGCGACCCAGGGCAAACATTACGGTAAACATCTGTGTCGGTATACCCATAGCTCGATAGAGAATACCTGAGTAGAAGTCAACATTGGGATAGAGCTTCCGTTTGATGAAATAGTCATCCTTTAACGCGATTTTCTCCAACTCCATAGCGATCTGCAGTAGAGGGTCATCCACACCAAGCTGATCGAGAAGTCTGTCAGCAGCCCCTTTCAATATCCTGGCACGGGGATCAAAGTTTTTATACACCCTGTGCCCAAAGCCGAAAAGCTTAAAATCCGACTTCTTATCCTTAGCCTTATCCACGTACTTCTGGTAGTTCTGGCCATCTTCGTGAATCATTTTCAGCATTTCTATAACCTTCTGATTGGCTCCGCCATGCAGTCGCCCCCAGAGTGCAGCAATACCCCCGGCGATGGAGATGAACAAGTTAGATTGACTGCTGCCCACCATGCGAACGGTAGCAGTCGAGCAGTTTTGTTCATGATCAGCATGCAGCACCAAAAGAAGTCGAAGGGCATCAGCCATTACAGGTTCAACCTGGTAATCTTCTGCCGGTACGGAGAACATGGTATAGAGGAAGTTTTCCTCGAATGAAAGGTCATTCCGTGGAAAGACAAATGGTTGTCCGATGGATTTCTTAAAAGAGAATGCCGCCAGCGTCTTCACTTTTGCCAATAGGCGGATAATATTAAGATCAACGTCACCATTCTCTGTGCTGGGATAAAACGTGGAGAGTGCACCAACAGTGGAAGCCAGCACCCCCATGGGATGAGCATTCATGGGATAACCGTCAAACAATCTTTTGAAATCCTCGTGAATCATTGAATGATACCTAATCTCATACTTGAATTTGTTCAGTTCATCCTGTGCCGGGAGTTTCCCATAAATGAGTAGATAGCACACTTCAATAAATGACGATTTCTCTGCCAGCTGCTCAATAGGAATACCTCTGTATCTAAGTATCCCCTGTTCACCATCAATGAAAGTGATGTCACTGGTGCATGAACCCGTATTGCCGTAAGCGGGGTCGAACGTAATGTATCCAGTCTCAGCCCGGAGATTGGTAACATCAATTGCCTTTTCTCCTTCAGACCCTTCAAATATTGGCAGTTCGATTGTCTGATCCTCTAGGATCAGTTTTGCATTGCTCATGATTTTACCTCGGAGTTTTTTTCTATATTCATTATCATCATAAAGTAAATACCTCGGATTGAAGTATATGCAGTCTATCAAGAATTTAATAAATTGTGGGGAATTCTGAAAGAACCCCGTCGATTTATATTGGTAATTTCACCTCACATAAAATCTGCAATTGACAAATGAACATTCAGTTGTAATTATTGCTAAAATTCTGAAATTTATCTACTTTTCATTTAAGAAAAGAGCACACTAGTGTCCAATACATTAAATATTAAGAAAATATTAGTCACCACTGATTTTTCAGAGTTTTCACATTATGCGTTTAGATACGCTATTACACTGGCAGAAAAGTTCGACGCTGAACTTAACATTGTACATGTAATTCAGCCTACAATCACACCTTCAGATTTCGCTTGGGCTACACCACCGCCGAATTTATCAGGTGAACATGATGAATTAGTCAAACAGTCCTTGAATAGGCTTGTTGATAAGCTTATACCGGATACCATTAGAAGCAGGATAATACTGACACACGGATCCCCCGCAAGGGAGATTATCGAAACAGGAAGAAATGAAAAGGTAGATATGATTATCATGTCCACCCACGGCTTGGGAGGACTCAGTCATGTACTTTTCGGAAGCACGGCAGAGAAGGTGGTTCGAAAATCACCTTGTCCAGTACTCACCATCAGGCATCCAAAACACAAGTTCGAAATGCCCTGATAAACATTAAAGGAAAAAAATAATGCGCAAACTAATCTTTACTCTCATCGCCTATGCAGCATTGAGTCTCAATGCTCAGGAATTAATAAATGTTTCCAGCCTAGTTTTCTTCGACGCTTCGTATGGTTCAATTGTCTCCTTAAACGTCACTCGCACTTACGTTGATTTTCGAAAAAGTATTTCTGACGATGCAGCAGCCAGAGTGACGATTGACTCCTATCGCCCTGGTGAAAATGATCCTCTTACATTTATTGTTAAACATGCTTATCTAGTTTGGAACACTGCCGTAGGTTCATTCCTTATCGGCCAACAACCCACCAACTATTTTGGTCCTACAGCGGCAACTTGGGGAATGCGGTTCATCGAGAAATACCCTACCGATCTCTGGGGATTTGACAGTACTGCAGACATCGGACTGGCCTTTAGGAAGAGCCTCTCTGACGATCTGCTCATTCATGTTGCCGCTTATAATGGAGGTGGATTCAAGAACGACGAAGTTGATACTCACAAACGTCTTTCAGCACTGGTTTCACTGGGAGAACAACGGCTGAATTCAAATCCCGGATGGAATGCGGGAGGCGTGGTAACCTTCGAACCCTACGATGACTCAACATCTACAAATCAAATCTTTAGGCTGTCAGGATTCGCGGGATACGCTACTGAGTCACTTCGTATGGGCATGGAAGTATTCACGTCTGATAACAGCGGAGGAGGAATACTGGTTGGCGAAGGAAGGAAAGGACAACTGCTCTCAATTTACGGTAACTTCGCTCTTGGCAAAGCTTTGGACGTACTGGCCAGAGTGGACACTTTCGATGAGGACATTGACACTGAAGGCAACAGGGAGACCTATCTCATCGGAGGCATGCATTACCGGCCGACAACGGGATTCTCTATCGCGCCGACACTTCGCTACACTCTATACGAAGATAACTCAGACCCCGAGATGACTCTCAAGCTCAACTTCCAATTCCAATTTTAAGGAATAGTTGTTACTGATTAGTAAACCAGTCTGATTTCGCCAACTTTTGCGCTTCTTCCAGATCTTCTACAAAGTCAATCTCAATACACGGCAAATCTGAAATATCAATATAGTGAACTTCCATCTCCGTTAGCAGGGGATGGATAGCTGCTTCAAAATAATCAGCCTTTCCGCCGGAATCGATAAGGTGTTCCAGCGAGGATGCCAATCGTTCACCGAACTCCGGGCTAAAGCGTGCTACTCCAATGAATTCCCCCAGAGAATTCTCCTGAATCAATTCTTTTCCGATAGCAACCAGTTTATCCCCTGAACCTGCGATGACCTTCACCTCTTCCCGGCCGCATTCTTTCACATCAACTGCCATAACATCTTTGTGAGGGGATGTCATAAGCCTTTCTAAAAGCTCTTCAGGGTAAAGAACGTCAGCATTCATCAGGATTGATTCGCTGTTCCGGAATTCATTGCGACAAAGGTATAAAGAATAGGATGTATTGGTTTCAAAGAAGTGCTCGTTTGTGATAAAAGTACAGTTAAAATCAGGGTACTCTTTTTGGATGTGATCTATCAGTTTCTTACGTAAGTAACCGACAACAATAACCGCTTCTGATATTCCTGCTTTTTTCAACGCTTCCATCTGAAAGTCAATGATAGGTCGTCCGCCCACTTCCAGTAGACACTTGGGTGTGTCGTACGTAAGAGGATAAAGACGGCGGGAAACTCCTGCTGCGAGAATGATAGCTTTCATGATTCGGTGGCGAAGTTACGAAAAATTAAACGATGCTGTAACACGGTTTTGAAAATCATAACGAAGAGTATGTCTCCCAAACTTCTTTAGCATCCAGCGAGGTCAGGCAAAGCAGGGGCTCCTTCCAATTTCCACAAACATTCTTGCGGCACGGACTGCAATGAACACCGGTTCTGACGACTTTTGCTCGTGGACCTTGAGGTGCTGTATGTGCGGGATCTCCAGCCCCGAACAGTGACAGTGTCGGCAGTCCCAGATTGGCCGCAATATGCCCCAATCCACTATCTGTTCCAATGGCACCTTCACAGAGAGAAATGAGGATTACGCTTTTCCGGAGAGTGTAATTGCCGCAAATAGAGACAGCACTGTCCAACTGTTCTGTAAGAGCTTTCGCGACATCCTGCTCACGATCGCTCCCGAAAAAAAGTACCTCTTTTTCCACTCTACCGGAGTTGGTTAAAATCTCAATCCACTTATTAATAGGTACTCTTCTGGACTGAGCAACACTGGATGGAAAAACGGCAAGCGGACTTTTCAAGCCAAGATTTCCCATCTCCGCTCTTCCCCACGCAGATTCTTCCTGGGAGATGGCGAGACCGTCAAACAGACCGATCTCCGGACTTCCGATGAGCCGCAGATATCTCTCAGATCTGTGAAGTGGACCTCTCGGACGATATTCAGCTCTGGTCAACAGTGCCGAGCGCCACTGCCCACGAAAGCCGATTCGACAGTCAGAAGCGAAAAGCCGAGCCAAGTAGGCACATCGCCACGAATCGGAGAGCAGGTAGGTGACGCCCAAATTGAGCTTCCTGAGATTGAGCCCGGCCCGGGTAGTACCTATAGGACCGCGAGAGTGTGTTAGACTGATTATCTCATCTACTGCCGGATGATGCTTGAAAAGCTCCGTTACCCACGCTCGACCAATGATGATGATCCGATCATCAGGACACTCCCGCCGGATGACGTTGATGAAGGGGAGAGCCATGACAGCATCGCCCACCCAGTTGGGGACAAAGATACCGATATTCAACCGCTGTCCCTTTCCTTCAGCTTCGCTTCAATGGCATCTACCAATCGTGATGACGCCTGACCGTCAATCTTATAGAGATACCTTTCGACCGCTGCTTCCCGGGCACTCGCCATTTCATCGGGATATTCTAACACATGATTAATAACAGGCAAAAGATTACTTGGGCGGTTCAGGAAGTGAGTAAAGTCTATTTCGCTGGCCCGTTCAGAATCGAGCCGTCGAGAGAGACGCCATGGGAAAATGCGATGACGCGGCTTAGGGGTATAAAACTCAGTTTGGATTATGGGGCGATTCAGAGCCAGAAATTCAAAAAGAGTTGAAGATAAATCGGACA
>JYMV01030798.1_pt1 | contig 41554 bp, 17 predicted proteins | sample 338911 | NCBI WGS metagenome assembly JYMV01 (sample SAMN03354496, study PRJNA234377) | hydrothermal vent metagenome | biome: Deep sea; feature: Hydrothermal plumes at the Eastern Lau Spreading Center, Western Pacific Ocean; material: Seawater | place: Tonga | collected 2009 | depth 2000 m m | reverse complement strand
AAATCTGTTTTTCGTTTTCCGGAATTAGAACAATAGCCGGGAAGAATTCGAGGTCTTCTGTTTCGTCGTGGGCATAGTTGGCAAGAAGCTCTTGATCAGAAATAATGGCTTTCTCTCCCAGCAGTTCCCTGAATTTAGATACGGTAGATTCTGACGGTTGTGCTTGTGTCACGAAGAAGAATTTTTTAATTACTTTTGGCGATCATTTTGAGAGAAGAACTCCATACTCCCTACGCAAACAAATTTAATAATATAATCTGATGCGGCGATTTGAAATTGGTTCCCGGGTTTTTGCCGTGTTCATGGTGATGTTTTGGGCGGATTTCGGCATGGCGCAAGGCCCTCCTAATAAGCCAACTGGCAAGGCTGGGAAGGTTGGTAAGTATGTTACACTGAATGATCTTTGGAAGGATTTTACCTTCACGTCCGCATCGGTATATGGATTGAGATCCATGAATGACGGTGTGCATTACACAACACAAGAATCGGAAGATGATGAGTCATTCATTGTTCGATATCAGTACGAAACAGGTGCGGTTGTTGATACCTTGCTCCGCTCTTCATGGTTAATTCCAGATGGTTCTAAAGACACCCTGTCCATCGATGCCTATCAGTTTAGTCCGGATGAAAGCAAAATAATGATCGCAACCGGCACCGAGAAGATTTATCGACACTCGACCAGAGAGAGCAATTATATCTGGGACATTGCTAAAAAGAAGCTGTCAATTTTGGATAGGGAAGGAAAGCAAAGATATGCTACTTTTTCTCCAAGCGGTTTGAAAGTAGCCTATGTAAATGCCAACAATGTTTTTGTAATGGACCTGGCTAAGGACAAAAGAGCGCAGATTACTAAGGATGGAGCGTTCAATAAAATCATCAATGGGGCTACGGATTGGGTTTATGAGGAAGAGTTTTCATTTGACAAAGCATTTTTCTGGTCACCTGATGGGGAAAGGATAGCCTACTATAAGTTCGATGAGACTAAGGTAAAAGAGTTTTCAATGGCCAAATATGGAAGCCTTTATCCATTTGAATATAAGTTCAAGTACCCTAAGGCCGGAGAGGAAAACGCTGTGGTTAGCATTCATATTTATAATTTGAATTCAGCTAAAGAGGTGAAATTCGAGCTGGATGAGGGATATGAATATATTCCGAGAATCAAATGGACCAATGATCCCAACCTTCTTTCAATACAGAAGAAGAACAGGCACCAAAATAAGATGCAGCTGGTGACCTTGGATGCTACGTCTGGGTCGGTATCTGAGATAATGGTTGAGTCTTGCAAAACATATTTTGATGTAACAGACAATCTTACCTTTCTCAAAGATGGCAAGACATTCATATGGACCAGTGATAAAGATGGCTTTAACCACATATATCATTATGATCTCCAGGGTAAGTTAATTCATCAGGTAACAGTTGGGAATTGGGATGTAACCGAATTTAAGGGATATGATGAAGAGAGCAATGCACTGTACTACATTGCAGCAAGCTCAATGACCAAAAATACAACACAGATAAAAGAACACAAAGGTGCCGATTATCAGGTTCACCATATAGCAGTAGGCTCATCTGGTGAGGCGCCGCTGGAGCGACACCTTTTTGTCACCAATTTGGAAGGAACAAGGAAGAGGCAGCTCACTAAAAAAATTGGCGTTAACTCAGCAAAGTTTAGTGAAGGGTTTAAGTATTATATCAACTACCACTCTGCGGCTAATTCTCCCAATTATGTATCGTTGCACAAGTCGAACGGTGAACAAATAAGAGTGCTGGAAGATAATTCCAAACTGATTAAGACAATGGGTGAGTACAATCTGGCCGAGAAGGACTTTTTTACATTTGAAACCTCAGAGGAGGTCGAATTAAATGGCTGGATGATAAAGCCGGCAAATTTTGACGCCTCTAAAAAGTATCCTGTTTTAATGTATGTATATGGTGGGCCGGGATCCCAGACGGTACGTGATGTATTCGACGGCAGAAATTATTTCTGGTACCAATTGCTGGCGCAGAATGGCTATATCATTGCTTCTGTGGACAATCGCGGAACCGGGGCCAGAGGAGTTGAATTTAAAAAATGTACTTACAAGGAATTGGGTAAACTGGAAACGGTTGATCAAATTGAAGCGGCTAAGTATATTGGCTCATTGCCTTATATCGACAGCAAAAGAGTAGGGATTTGGGGATGGAGCTACGGAGGGTTTATGACTTCACTGTGCCTCACGAAAGGAGAGGGATTGTTTAAGATGGGAATAGCGGTGGCACCTGTGACGAACTGGCGGTTTTACGACACTATTTATACGGAACGATATATGCAGACTCCTCAGGAAAATGCCAGTGGCTATGATGACAATTCGCCGATAAATCATGTAGAAAATCTTCAGGGCAGGTATCTGTTGGTACATGGCTCGGCGGATGACAATGTACACTATCAAAACACCCTGGAAATGACCAATGCGTTGGTGGATGCCAATAAGCAATTTGATCTTTTTATATATCCCGACAAAGCACACAGTATATATGGCGGCAATGCAAGGCTGCATCTGTATACCAAAATGACCAATTTTATTCTCGATAATCTCTAACCTAAAACCTTGTAAACTAAATTAAATTATGGAAAACGAAGAGACATTATTCGGACACCCCAAAGGCCTGTTTATTTTGTTCTTCACGGAAATGTGGGAACGTTTTAGCTATTATGGTATGCGTGCAATTCTTGTGCTCTATCTTATTGCGGAAGTAACATCTGAACATGCAGGATTAGGATGGACAAGTACCAAGGCACTGGCATTGTATGGTTGGTATACCATGCTGGTTTATGTTGCTTCTATTCCCGGGGGTATATTAGCGGATAGGGTGTTAGGTCAGAAAAAAGCTGTTTTGATTGGAGGCATTCTATTATGTTTTGGTCATGGCACACTTGCTATCGATTCAGAAACGGCGTTTATGGTTGGTCTTTTACTAATTATTCTCGGTGTTGGTTTGTTGAAACCTAATATAAGCACCATGGTCGGAGGGTTGTACGAAGAAGGTGACGAAAGAAGAGATAAAGGTTTTTCAATATTTTATATCGGTATCAATATTGGGGCTGCCGCGGCTAGTATCATAGTTGGACTTGTTGCCGCAAATTGGGGATGGCATTATGGTTTTGGTTTGGCCGGAATTGGAATGGCTTGTGGTCAGTTAATTTTTATGTATGGTCAAAAGCATCTCAAAGGTATAGGAGATAAACCTTCAAGTATTTCAGATCCTGACGATGTTTCCATTGGCCAATTATTTAATAATTTGTTGAAAGCTCCATTACAGCTAGTGATTACCACAGTCTTGATGGCGGGTTCAGGATATATATTGGTTTTCGAAAGTTGGGGATATGGACTGTTGTTCATGTTTTTGTCTCTTGTAGCTGGGATGATGCTCATGATCTATCAGGATATAGATAAAATTGAAAAGGATAGATATGTGGTGCTGCTTCTCTCTTTCATTCTGGTCATTGTCTTTTGGGGTGCCTTCGAGCAAGCCGGCGGACTGATGAATATATATACAGAACAAAAAACGGATAGAATGGTTTGGGGTATGGAATTTCCAGCGGCGATTATGCAGGCCTTCAATCCTCTTTATATTATTTTATTGGGTGTTCCAATTGCGGGTTTCTGGTATAGGTGGAAAATGATGGGAAGGGAAGCATCTTCTCTGTTTAAGATGCTTATCGGCCTTATGATTATGGGTAGTGGATTTTTGTTTATGACGGCTGCCTCACTTGAATATGAGCGTGTTGGAGAATCTGCTTTGATCTGGTTGGCACTTGCTTACTTACTTCATACAATCGGTGAGCTTTGTGCCTCTCCTGTTGCCCTGTCCTTTATTACCAAAATTGCTCCTGTAAAGTACGCCTCACTAATGATGGGGGTATATTTTGCATCAACAGGTCTTGGTAATAAAGTTGCGGGAATATTGGGCGAGTCAGCTGAGGAATTTGGCGAGCTTACAATTTTCACAGGTATTGCAATTTTCTGTATGGTATTCGGTCTTTTAGTTTGGTTAATGTTGAAACCTCTGAAGCGACTAACACACGGTGCAGAAGATTTAAAAGTATAACGACTTAGCCTTATGCCAGAAGAAAAAACATTTATGGGTCACCCCATTGGGTTGTTTTATCTATTTTTTGTAGAGCTGTGGGAGCGCTTTAGCTACTACGGAATGCGTGCGCTACTCGTTCTTTACATTGTAGATGAGTTCTTCCTTGATATGGCCATTGAGGACAGAAAGATGCTGGCATTTGGAATATTTGGTGCCTACGGATCACTGGTATATGCTACTCCCATAATTGGGGGTATGATTGCTGACAAGTTTATCGGCTTTAGAAAATCAATTTTTCTGGGTGGTGTCATTATGGCATTGGGGCACTTTACAATGGCATTCCAGCATGAGATCACCTTTTACATTGCTCTGGGCTTGCTAATAGTTGGAAACGGGTTTTTTAAGCCCAATATTGCCGCATTGGTAGGTACGCTTTACACGGAGAATGACTCTCGCCGGGATGGCGGCTTTACCATTTTCTACATGGGTGTAAATGTCGGGGCGATGCTGTCTCCATTGATGTGTGGTTATCTGGGACATACCTATGGTTGGCATTACGGATTCGCCTTAGCCGGATTTGGTATGGCATTGGGCTTGGTAATTTTTCAGCTGGGTTTGAACAAAGGCGTACTAGGTGAAAGGGGATTTCAACCCAAGAAATATATAGGGAAGAAGGTAGGTGGGTTATTGGAGGTGGACAAATTCACCTATGTGGCTGGATTCGCTGTGGTGCCAATTTTTGCCATGCTGGTATATTCAAATGACTTGAAAGTATTTGGTAAGCCCTTGATGGCGTCTATACTAATTGCAGCCTTGGTGATTGTTCTCGGAATCATTATTTACCGCTGTAGCCAGGTTTCCAGGGTAGAAGCACAGCGATTACTCGTAGTCGCAATTCTTGCATTTTTCATGATGGTTTTCTGGTCATTTTTTGAACAGGCAGGTAGCTCGCTCACGCTATTTGCCAATGAAAATGTAAATCTGATTGGGATTAGCGCAGCTCAAACCAATGCCATCAATCCCTTTTATATCATGATTCTTGCACTTCCCTTTTCTATGCTTTGGTTGTATCTGACCAAATTTAAAATGAATCCGAATACACCGATTAAATCAGCATTGGGTTTAGGGCAATTAGCGCTGGGTTTCTTCATTTTTGCCTATAGCGCCAATTTTATGGATGCAGAAGGCAATGTGCCTTTCCTCTTCCTGCTAGCTGGTTATTTACTCTTGACTACAGGTGAGCTGTTCATTGCACCTATAGGATTGTCTAAAGCAACAGAGCTATCACCAGCTAAATATGTATCTTTCATGGTAGCCGTGTTTTACATGTCGTCTTCATTTGCACATTATGTTGCAGGTGCAATAGCCAAGCTCACGGCAAAATCTGGTGCCGACCACGAGGGTATGGAACCAGGTATTATGAATGATATTGTAAGTGCTGTTACAGGCTTTGCTAACGGTACAACGGATTCTGCAGTGGAAGGCGTACAACGGTTGGCAGTATATACCTCCGTGTTTGCACAGATAGGCGTAGTGGCTTTTTGCATCGCATTGGGAGCATTTATGTTATCTCCGGCCATCAAGAAAATGATGCACGGCATCCACTAGTGCTACTTTGAGCTAGCTCATTTCAGATTTCGAGATTGGTTCGTTTTTTGTAACTTTGATGAGGAAATCGAACAATATGTTAATCAAAAAATTATTGGCGCTTTTTTTTATTTGCTACCTGATGACGACGGACTCGTTTTCGCAGGAAGCAGTGGTTGCCGAACAAATAAAGTGGATGACCTGGAACGAGGCCATCAAGACGCAGAAATTAGAGAGGGACAACTTCAACAAAGACAAGAAAGCAAATCCAGCCCCTAAAAAGATTTTTTTAGATATCTATACAGGATGGTGTGGTTGGTGTAAGAAGATGGATAGAACAACTTTCAAAGCAAAGGAGGTGGTTAGGTATATGAATAAATATTTTTATGCTGTTAAGCTGGATGCAGAGATGACCGAGACTATTTCCTATAACGGACATGATTTTATCAACCCGAGGCCAGAGGTGGTGAGAGGGAGAAAGGGAACCCACCAATTGGCAGCTTCCTTATTGGACAATAAGCTGTCGTATCCCTCGTATGTAATTATGGATGAGAATACCAACAGATTGGTTATTTACAAAGGATATAAGCAAACAGATGCCTTTGTAGGCATTCTTTCCTTCTTTGGTACAAATCAGTACTTATCCTATAAGCAATCGCTTTCAAAGCAGGCAAAGGGCCCGCAACAACAGGTAATAGCTCCTAAAACAGATAAGTAGAAATTATTATGAAAACCATTCTGGCATTGCTTTGTGTGGTTGTGATTGGCGCAAATACGCGTCATGTAGATGGTCAGAGCATCACCTGGATGAGCCTTGAAGAAGCACAGGAATTGAGTAAAACGACGCCAAAGAAGATACTCGTGGATGTATATACACATTGGTGTGGACCCTGTAAAATGATGATGAAATACACGTTCACTCATCCGTGGATCGTCAAGTACATCAACGAGAATTATTACGCTGTAAAACTTAATGCTGAGGGAGCGGATCCGATAACGTTCAAGGGAAAGACATTTTCCAATCCCGGTTATAAGAAGGATAAGCCAGGAAGAAATAGTACACATCAGCTAACGCAGGCCATTGCCAATGTGAACGGTAGAATAGCCTATCCTACCATTGTATTCATAGATAAGAACCTAAATGTGATCACTCCGGTGCAGGGCTATCAGAAACCAGCTCAGTTTGAGCCAATGCTCAAGTTCATTGCAGAGGATAAGTATGTTGGTCAGAAATGGCAGGAGTATATGACATCCTTCAAGAGTGAATTACAATAGCTTAGCTTGAAAATTCGTGATTAAACCCGTACAATTGTTTGATTATTTGCGAATGTGCAAGCTTTTGGCGACTGCCCGAAGTGTTGGGATGCACAAGATTATTTAAAAGCAAGAAATTTATCGGATCAGACATTCGTACATTCGCACATATTCGTAATTCGCAGATACATGGCCACACCAATTTTTACAAATGATGCAATCGTTCTGGGCATCCTGCTTGTAGTTTTAGCCTTTATTTTCAAAACGTCGAGTAGCGATAATCCCAGGTGGATTAAATTCTACACCTACGTTCCAGCCCTTTTGCTCTGTTATTTTATCCCGGCATTTTTAAATTACCCCTTAGGTCTTATATCGCCCAAGGAATCAAACCTGTACTACATAGCATCTAGGTATCTACTTCCGGCTAGCTTGGTTTTGTTAACCTTAAGTGTTGATTTTAAGGGTATTATGAACCTGGGATCAAAAGCCCTTATCATGTTCTTTACAGGTACGGCAAGCGTAATTATAGGTGGCCCTATCGCCCTGGTCACTGTCGTTTCAATTGCACCTGATGCATTCGGCGTAGAAGGTGTACAGGAAATATGGAGAGGCCTCTCAACTGTTGCCGGAAGCTGGATCGGCGGTGGTGCTAACCAGACTGCTATGAAAGAGGTTTTCGAGGTGGATGACGGAGTGTTTTCAGCCATGATAATTGTAGATGTTTTTGTGGCGAATCTCTGGATGGCCTTTTTGCTATACGGTGCAGGTGTATCCGATAAGATTGATAAGTTTTTCAAGGCTGATTCCTCTGCGATTGAGGAACTTAAAGAACGCATTACAAACTATCAGAAGAGCATTATGAAAATTCCTAATCTTGCCGAACTAACAACATTGATGGCAGTGAGTTTTGGAGTTGTAGCTGTTGGGCATTGGGCAGGCGATACAATTGCACCGTGGATTGAAGAAAATGCCCCTGCAATGAAAAAATTTAGCCTGGCTTCCAAGTTCTTTTGGTTAATCGTTTTTGCCACAACTATAGGGCTCATTTTATCTTTTACGAAGGCGCGTAAGCTTGAAGGATTCGGCGCCTCGAGAATAGGCAGTTTATTTCTCTATGTGCTGGTTGCTACGATAGGAATGAAAATGGATATTCATGAGCTAAAGGAGAATTGGGAGGTATATAAATATTTCATATTGATCGGATTAGTGTGGATGCTGGTACACATTAGCATATTGCTTGTTGTTGCCAAGATTATTAGGGCACCATTCTTTTTTACGGCTATCGGTAGTCAGGCGAATATTGGTGGTGCTGCATCAGCTCCTATAGTTGCATCTGCATTTCATCCATCTCTGGCTCCGGTGGGTGTGTTGTTAGCTGTACTGGGTTATGTACTGGGTACATACGGAGCCTGGATTTGTGCTCAATTAATGCGGATTTCTTCTTAGTGCGATATTTTTTATTTTAGCTCATATAGAGCTATTTTATCAGTTATATGTCAAATGACAAAGACGAAATAGAGAGACGCTTTGGCAGGATATGGCTGGAAAACGGATCGATACGTTATCCTTGTGTTATGGGTAGTGGGCGTAGGTGCAAAATTCCTTCTCGGTAGTATTCTCAACAAGGATAAGTCCTAAAAGTTTTAGTTAACAGTAGAAATAAGCTCTGCTATTGAATCAGAAATGCAGCGGAATGAGTAACTTTGCTACGTCATAATACGACGTAGGAATGCGAGCATTTCTCAGAGCTGAAAATGGGATACTACCTAAGATTGCCTGCCGGGTTCCGGTGAGCGGAGCCGAACTGAAGGCAGGTTGGTTTAGAGAATCCCGCACGTAAAAGTAAATGGGGTGATTAGCTCAGTTGGTTTAGAGCGCTTGCTTGACAGGCAAGAGGTCATCAGTTCGAATCTGTTATCGCCCACAGTATTGTTAAATTTATTATTGGATATGCTGGTTCCCAGACTTCCTTCATTTTTTAAGAGTAGAATCCACAAGACATTCTCCTATAAGCCAATTTATTATAATCCAAAAGCAGACGAAAGGGAAATGAGAAAGAGGCAAATAGGAATGGCCATCAGAAAGGGTAATTCTGCTACCTTTAATAGTAATAACAAAGCAAGGCGACAATATAATATCAGGCTGGTGGTAATTATTACAGGATTAATTGTGTTGGCCTATTACATAATTTCATTTTAGTTTAGTTTAGTATTCTCTTGAAAGATATAATTCACGTATTACCTGATTCAGTAGCCAGTCAAATTGCGGCGGGTGAGGTTATTCAAAGGCCGGCCTCTGCTGTAAAAGAGTTATTGGAAAATGCCATTGACGCGGGCAGCTCGTACATCAAGGTGATTGTTAAAGATGCCGGTAAAACACTGATACAGGTCAATGATAACGGATGCGGAATGTCTGAGACAGATGCCCGCCTGTGTTTGGAAAGACACGCAACGTCAAAGATCGAAAAGGCAAATGACCTTTTTGAAATTCGCACCATGGGATTTCGGGGTGAAGCGATGGCTTCTATCTGTGCAATAGCGCATGTGGAGCTAAAGTCAAAGCGTATAAATGACGAGGTAGGCACGGAAATAGCAATTGAAGGCTCTGAAGTAAAAAGTCAGGAGGCCAGCGACTGTTCGGATGGAACTTCTGTTGCAATTAAAAACCTCTTTTTTAACGTTCCCGCAAGGCGGAACTTTTTAAAGTCCGATACCGTTGAGACCAGGCATATAATTGATGAATTTCAGAAAATAGCAATCGCGAACCCCAGTATTAAAATGGTGCTGTACAGCAACGACAATGAAGTTTTTCATTTGAAGGAAGGCTCCCTGCGCCAGCGCCTGGTAGGGATATTCGGTAGTAAATATAATCAGCGACTGGTTCCTGTAGAAGAAAATGCATCAATAGTTAACATCAAAGGATTTGTAGGAAAACCGGAATTTGCAAAGAAGACCAGGGGAGAACAATTCTTCTTTGTCAACAACCGCTTTATAAAAAATGGATATCTGCATCACGCTATTCAAAATGCATTTCAGGAGTTGATTTCAGGAGACAGCCATCCAACTTATTTTATTTTCCTCGAGCTGGATCCTAAAGTCATCGACATCAATATTCATCCAACCAAAACAGAGATTAAATTTGAAAATGACAGGATGATTTATGCGATCTTACTCTCGGCGGTGAAACAATCGCTGGGTAAGTACAATATCGCACCGATAATAGATTTTAATCGGGAAAATAGCTTTGATATTCCTCCACTGCCTCCGGGTGAATCCGTAAACGCACCGTCTGTAAAGGTAGATGCATCTTATAATCCCTTTCAAAACGAGAGCTTTGATGGTCGGGAGCTGTCTAACAATAAGAATTGGCAGGACGTCTTCCCCCCTGAGGTGGAGAATCCTCAGGTAGTGATGAATCTTCATGCTGACAAATCGTCAGAGCTGCCAATTGATGAAAATGACAGGGAGTCCTTAGCCCTGAAAACGCAATTGGAGGCGGGTGAGGTGAGCATTGGGAAAGTGGCAACCTTTCAATTGCATAACGCTTATATAATTACTCAGATTATGTCTGGGATGGTAATCATGGATCAGCAAAATGCGAGCGAGAGAGTCATTTATGAGAAATATCTGTCGGCAATGGAGAGCGCTGCACACTCGACACAGCGGCAATTGTTCTCCCAGACAGTTGCTTTGTCAGCAGGTGATTTTCAAATTTATCAGGAAATAGAATCAGATATACAGATGCTCGGCTTCGATGTTCGGGTGTTTGGAAAGAATACTGTTGCCATCGAAGGTATTCCCGCTGACATATTATCTGAAGATGCTGAAATCCTGATTCAGAAGATATTGGAGCAGTACAAAAACAACACAGCAGATTTAAAAATTGACAAACGAGATAATTTGGCAAGGTCTTTGGCTAAGAATACCTCGATTAAAAGAGGAACTGCCATGAAAGCTGAAGAGATGAGTGTTTTGATAGATCAATTGTTTGCGTGTAATATGCCATATTATAATGCAGATGGACAACCGACGCTTACAACATTGAGTTTAGAGGAGTTGAATCACAAGTTTAGAAATTAGTTTAGCCAATCAAAGATGAGTAATCAGGAATATCGCCCAGGTAGCTTCAACTTCTTACCGCCTATTGTCAAAAACCTGCTCATAATTAACGTTCTGTGCTTCCTGGCCTACTGGGCTTTGGGGTTTAGCATGAATATCGACCTCAATGAAATTTTGGGCTTGCATTTCTTTATGGGCGAGTCATTTAGCCCCTTTCAGTATGTATCGTATATGTTCATGCATGGTGGCATCTGGCACTTGTTTTTTAACATGTTTGCCTTGTGGATGTTTGGCAATGCATTGGAGAATTATTGGGGAGCCAAGCGTTTTCTCATGTATTACCTGATAACAGGACTTGGAGCGGCGCTACTGCACACCGTGGTCATTGCCATGGATGTCGTTCCTCTAGTGGCTGAAATAGATCAGCTTATTGAGAATCCAGAAGGTTTTAGCCCTTCGATGGATTTGAAAGAGCAGTATGGCGCTTTTTTGTACAGAACGGGAGCTGTTCCTAATACTACTGAATCCTTTTACCTATTCAAGGAATGGGTACCCGACCAACCTCTGGTGGTTGGCGCATCAGGTGCTGTGTTCGGATTGCTGCTGGCCTTTGGAATGATGTTTCCCAACAGCCTTATTTATCTGTATTTTGCGATTCCGATAAAAGCCAAGTATTTCGTAATGCTGTACGGTGGCCTGGAGCTATATCAGGGTTTTCAGAGTAATCCCGGTGATAATGTTGCCCATTTTGCTCACCTGGGCGGAATGCTGTTTGGCTTCTTTCTCATCAAATACTGGAAAAAGAATCCCTAACCCTATGAGTAATTCTTTTCTGAACGAAATTAAAAATACGTTTAATAAGGGTAGTACGCTAGTCCGGTTAATCATGGTTAATCTAATCGTGTGGTTGGGCGTAAAATTAGTTTTGCTGTCTCTATATCTGTTAAATGTAAAAACTGGCATTGGTGAAGCCTTTATCAAATGGTTGGCAGTTCCTGCTGCGCTGGGTGATTTACTGTTCAAACCCTGGACGCTTATTACTTACATGTTTCTCCACGAGGACTTTTTCCATATCCTCTTTAATATGCTTTGGCTGTATTGGTTTGGAAAAATATTTTTGGAGTATATGGGTAACAAGAAACTGCTGAGCACTTATATTCTGGGCGGATTATCAGGCGCAGTGCTCTTCATTCTGGCATTTAACGTTTTTCCGGTGTTTCAAAGCGCAGTGCCTCTGTCATATGCCCTTGGAGCTTCAGCTTCAGTATTGGCCATTGTAATAGCTGTGGCAACTTACGTACCCAATTACAAATTACAACTAATATTTATCGGGCCAGTAAAAATAAAATACATAGCTATTGTCTCTGTGCTCCTGGATATAATGAACATTCAGGGAAGCAACTCTGGTGGCCATATAGCGCATCTGGGAGGCGCTATATTCGGATTTTACTATGTCCGGCAGCTAAACAAGGGTAGAGACCTGTCCAGGGGCTTTATGAGCATTCTGGACAAAATAACATCGTACTTCTATACCTCTGGACACAAATTGCATGTTTCCCACGCAAACAAAGGGAAATCAGGCAGGGGAGTATCAGACGAAGAGTACAACTCAGATAAAAAGGCCCAGCAGGATAAAATGGATATCATATTGGATAAGATTTCCAAATCCGGTTATGACAGTCTTTCAAAAGAGGAAAAAGATATTTTGTTCAGGATCAGTAATAAAAAGTGAATGAGCGCGAATTGGCAGATCCGCCAGAGTGGGTTGTCCGCTCGTCAGTAAGCTAAACTGAATATGAGATTGTGAAGAGGATAATTCTGGTTCTGAACTACATTGCAGCTCTTTTCCTCCTAACATCATACCTGGCAGCTGTTGTTAGCCCGGCAGTGTTCTGGCCCATAGCGTTAATAGGTCTTCTCTATCCGCTTTTGCTGTTGTTAAATATTCTATTTGTTGCTTACTGGATACTGAGGCGACAGAAATATTTTTGGATTTCTGTTGTATTTATTGCTGTCGGTTGGACCCACCATTCCCGGATAATACACTGGAATAAAACAAAAGATGGTACAGAGGCTGAGCTAAGGCCCGCAGGGAGTAAGTTTAAATTAATGTCCTACAACGTCCGGCTTTTTGACCTTTACAATTGGAGAAGTGATAAAAACAAGGTAACCCGGGATAAGATCTTTGATTTCATCAAGTCGGAATCTGCAGATGTATTGTTACTGCAGGAGTTTTTTGTGGATGACACGAAATATTTCCGGACCTTGGATACGATGTTGTTATTTCTGGATACAAGGAATTATCATGTTGAATATACTACTTCGCTCAGAGGAAATAACCACTGGGGAATTGCTACCTTTAGTAGGTTTCCCATCGTGAACAGAGGAAAGGTGGAGTTTTCTGAAAAGAGCAATAACATTTGTATTTATACGGATATAGTAGTCAACAAGGATACGCTTAGGGTATATAATTCACATTTAGCCTCCATTCATTTCAATTATGAAGAATACGATTTAATCCAAAAAATTGGGGGCGTAGGATATGAGGGTCAATCGAGAGATTCATCAGGGAAATTGGGTAATTCTGAACAAATAAAAGGCATATCAGATGAGGACGTCAGCGTTATAGATGTTTCATTGAAAATGGTTGACCGATTGAAAATAGCCTTTGTTAAAAGAGCTAAACAGGCAGAGCAGATTGCCGAACACATAGCTAAATCACCGTATAAAAACATTCACGCCGGTGATTTCAATGACACACCTACCTCCTACACCTACGGCATACTGGTAAAAGATAGGGTTGATGCTTTTGTGAATAGCGGAAACGGCCTGGGAAGTACATATTCCGGAAAGCTGCCCTCCTATCGAATAGATTACATTTTGCATGATGCCGGGCTGAGTTCCGGCGACTTTAAAACGATAACCTCTAACGAGCTTTCTGATCATTATCCCTTAAGCTGTTGGTTTACAATTAACTAACTTATGTTTCGCAAGAAGTATATGCTGTTCAAAAAAGAGACAGGGGACGGGGGACAGGACCCACGCCCCTTGCCTCCAGTCCCCAAGACGGGTTTATTAATAAAATTGTACGTGTTTAGTTCCCGCATATCGTTTATCCTGAGAAAGTTGAGTTAACTCAGTAGTATGAACAAGAAGATATCCATATTGCTCTTTGTGTTGGCACTTGTACTTTATGGGAACACACTTACCCATGATTTTGCCTTAGACGATCACATCGTGATAACGGGTAATAACTTCACCAAGAAAGGATTCTCTGGTATTAAGGATATCATGACCCATGACGCTTTTGTAGGAACTTATGGTGAGGCCCTGGAATTGACTGGCGGTAGATACAGGCCATTGTCCATTGTAATGTTTGCGATTGAATATCAACTTTTCGGTTTAAATCCCCTTGTTGGTCATATGATCAATGTACTATTATTTGCTATCACTGGCGGGATGATATTTTTGCTAATGATAAAATTATTGGGCACCAAAAATATATGGGTTCCTCTGATAACCGCGTCACTATTTGTCGTTCATCCTATTCATACGGAGGTAGTGGCTAATATTAAAAGCAGGGATGAAATTCTAGGCTTGTTATTGTCTTTATCGGTGATTTGGGTCATGTTAAAGGATAAGCCGTTTCTCACTTATGCCCTCGCCCCGCTATTGTTTTTTATGGCGCTGTTGTCTAAAGAAAATGCAATAACGTTCATGGCTATCATACCCCTTACTTTTTGGTTCTTTACAGGTCAGTCCCTCAAAAAGATCTGCATTAACATGATTCCTCTGCTTCTTGTGTCAGTAATATATTTAGTAATGAGGGCCAGTTTTGCCGGAATAGTGGGAGACAGGGTAACCACGGATATTATGGATGATCCTTATTTGAGAGCGACGTTTTCAGAAAAATATGCCACCATTACATACACGATTTCTCGCTATCTGGGATTGCTCGTATTCCCCCATCCGCTTTCAGCTGATTATTCTTACAACGAAATCCCTTTGATAGGGTGGGGTACTGCCAAAGCGTTGTTATCTGGGGCGCTTACTTTAGGAGTTCTTGGCTATGCCATGAAGGGCTTGAGAGAAAAGTCACTTATCACCTATGGCATTTTAATATTCTTCATCACTTTTTCAATAGTTTCCAATGCCATCTTTAATGTAGGAACGTCGATGGCAGACAGATTTATGTATTTGCCCTCTCTCGGGTTTTGCATAGGTATTGCTGCGGTATTGGCACTCCTGTTTAAAATCAAGAGTGATGAATTGATAAGCTTCAAATTCAGGTGGGTTGTTCCGGTCGTCCTGCTGTTACTTGCAGGAAGTTATAAGACTATTGCCAGAAACAAAATATGGAAGAATAATTTTGAGCTGTATCAGGAAGATGTGAAAAACGCGCCCAATAGTGCGAGAATTCATTTGTATTACGGAATAGAACTTATTGGAAAGCACGGTAGGTCAGGAGTGGGGAAATATTTAGATATGGCCATTGAGGAAATCAGTCGTTCTGTAAAGATCAATCCGGATTTTCACCACGCACACTATAACTTGGCTGTGGCCTATGAAAAGGCGGAGAGGTTCGATGAAGCAATCGCATGTTATCTAAACACATTAGCCTTACAGCCACAACATATCAAAGGCAACCTGAATATTGGTTTGTTATATGGAAAAGTTAAGAAGGACTATGTGAGCGCCATCTTTTATTTTAGCAAGCTGTTGAACTCAAACTATCGTACGGCTTACTTGTATGATAATCTTGGAATCGCATATGCCATGAATGGTAACCTGACAAAGGCGGCTGAAATTTTTCAAAAAGGCATAGAATATAATCCGAACAGTTCGAAATTGCATTTAAACATGGCAATAACACTTGATAATCTTGGCCGTAAAGCTGAGAGTAAGGCTCATTATGACCGGGCTTTTGCCCTGGACCCTAAATCACGAAGGTCAAATACTAGTGGTGAGTGAGTTTTTTAACCTTCTTGAGGTTGAGCAAATTCATAGGGTTAGATTTTAACCCCGATATGTTATTCTGAATTAACCTGATGCTTTGGTCGTAATAAAGAGGTACTATGGGCGCTTCATCAATAATTAGCTGATCCATTTGCTGATAGATCTTATATCGCGCATTATCGTCCATTTCCATCTGGGCACTTTCATATAAGGCATCGAATTTAGCACTTTTAAAATGTGTGTAATTTGGCCCTATCGGTGCGAAGTTCTTACTGTAAAACAGGGCGAGGTAGTTCTCTGCATCGGGATAGTCTGCAAGCCAGTTTTTTCTGAACAAGACAAGTCGCGACGTTGCAACCAGTTCTCTCAATGTGACGGCCGCTTTCACATCGATGGTGATATTAAATCCTATTTCTCCCAGCTGGTGTTGAATGAACTCACACATATCGAGATAATCAGAAGAGGTGCTAATCTCAATTGGTGGCATATCTACACCTTTCCCATATCCCGCCTCAATTAGTAGTGCTTTTGCCCTGTCCCGATCATATTTATATCCCCTTACCATCGACGTGTCGTACGAGGGCATACCTTTGGGAATAATACCCGCGTACGCAGCAGTTCCTATGTTGTTTCTCAGGTACGTTATCATTTTCTCCCGGTCTATCCCATAGTTCATTGCTTTTCTAACCAGCTTGTTGCTGAGCGGACTTGCTTTCACCAATTCTGATTCTTCGTCTACTAGGATTCCCAGATAATCTGTCTTGAGATAGGGCTGCGATTCCAAAAAGAATTTGCCATTGAATTTTGGATTAAGCTTACCCGTCTGTGAGAGTACCTCATCTTTCGGAATTTCGTCCAATCCAGATATGAAATCAAGATCACCTTTAACAAATTCCAGAAATACAACCTGTTTTTCATTTAGAAATGAAATGGCAACGGCATCCAAATAAGGCAGCGCTTCACCCTGTAGCGTTTTTTCAAAGTAATTGTCATTCTTTACAAAAATCAACCGAACACCTTCCTTCCACATCTTGAATTTAAATGGCCCTGTGCCCACCGGATGGCTTCTAAAATCCCTGCCGTAGTATTCTACAATTTCATGTGGAATTACAGAGCAATATTGAGTGGTCAATAATCCCAGGAAAGGAGGGAAAGGTTGCTTGAGATAAATTTGAAACGTGGAATCATCTGGCGCTTTGAATCCCAGGTCCTTTGATTGATCTAAATTATTAAAGATCCATGCGCCGGGTGAAGTAACTTCCGGACTAACGATGCGAAAGAGGCTGTGTACGAAGTCCTCTGCTACAACTTTTCTGCCCTTTCCCTCAGGAAATAATTCATGATCGTGAAAGTATACATCAGTTCTAAGATGAAAAGTGTAGACGATTCCATCTTCTGAAATATCCCATGAACTTGCAATGCTGGGAATTACATTAAGATCGTCGTCCATTTGCACCAAACCGTTAAAAAGCTGGTTGATGGCCCAAATGTTTTCGACATTTCTGGCAAAAGACGGGTCTAGCGAGCTAATACCCGCAGATTCATTATACCGAAACACTGTTCTGGTATCCGCGATATTCTTATCCGGATTTTCTGCACATGAAATGCAGAACAGAATTATCAGTAGAAGTATGTAAGCTGGGTATTTCATTCTTTAGACCATTCCAAAAATAATAATTTCTGAAAACTGAAAAAAGAGAGAAATTATTAGTTATTAACCAGCAGATTTTGGGCTGAAGCTACACCTGCTATCTGAGCAAGGTAAAGTGGCCAATATATTCGTGATTTACACTATTCAGATCTAAAGTTCTTATCAGGTAGATATAAACATCCATTTGGGCTACCTTTCTGCCATTGTTAGCGCTGCCATCCCATCCCAGCCATTGCGCATACGCTCCCTCATACACATATATCCTGTCTCCCCACCTGTCAAATACGATAAATTCAAATTCCTCCTCGTCAATACCTATAATGAAAGGTTTAAAAAATTTATTTTTATCTATGCTGCTCGCCGGCGCAAATGCATTGGGCGTAAATAATATATAGTTGCTTTCAACTTCTACCCAAATGCCCATCGTGTCTTTACAGCCATTGGGCTCTTCAATGGTCAGTAACACAAAAAAGCGGCCTGTATCCTGATACTCGTGCTCCAATTCTGTATACGTGCCTGTTGTATAATCTACATCGGTGATGTTGCCAGCCCCGGGGCCTGCTATGATATCATCATCAAAATCCCACTGCCAAAACGTGGATGGATCGGTGAAGGTCGAATTATCTGAGATCGTTATCGTAGGATTTAGCTCAGAAGTTTCCAACGGCGTAACGGTAAAGTCTGCCACTGGTGGCGCCATTACTAATTGTTGTATGGAACTTTGACAATTTTGATCTGAAATAACGGTTAATGTTACAGTGAACATACCGGCGGTGGAAAAGTCATGAGTAGGGTTTTGCAGAGATGATGTGTTATGTGGTCCCGTTGCTGGGTCACCGAAATCCCATGTATAGCCGTTGATAGTTCCCGGCGCATCGATAGTGGAGCCATTATTGAACTGAGTGATAAATGCATCCGGATAGCAACCTGCCACAAAAGATGGGTCTGGCCTTGGATTTACAGTAACTGTTGTCATAGCGGTAGCGGGAGTGGAGCAATTATTGGCATCGGTCACAGTAACATTATAAGTGGTGGTAACCGAAGGCGAAACCGCAATTGTTTCTGATGAGAAAAGCGGATTCCAAACCCATGTATATGGTGTGCCCGTACCTCCTGATGCAAAAGCAGATAGCGTTGTGTTATCGCCCTCGCAAATGATTTTACTGTCAAGCACAATTGAAATAGAATCCAAAACAGTAATAGTCACGGTGTTATTGCCAAGACAGGCATTCGCATCCTCAACGGTAATTAGATAGGTTGTTGTCGTAGGTGGAGCTACCTGCTGAGCAGTTGTAGTCGGGCCGTTGTCCCAATAGTATATATAGGGTGGTGTACCGTCCTTTCCATAGCCCGATATAGTAGCATTTTCTCCAAAACAGATGGTTGCGTCCGATGAAATGATCGCTGAAACCTGCGTGGGTTCTTCAACAGTAGCAGTCAATGTTGCCAAACATCCATTTAAATCTTCAACTTGTACGGTCACATCACCCTGAGCCAATCCTGTGGCAGTGGTTGTGGCCTGGGCGGCAGGATCATCCCAAAGGTAGGTGAGTGGAGGCGTTCCTCCTGTGACTGTCACAGTAGCGCTTCCCGTAGCATCACCATAGCATTTCACACTATCTGTTGCAATACCCGTTATTACAGGCGCGGGTATATCGAACAATACAATATTGGTTACAACGTATGTGCAGTTGTTCGCATCTGTTACCGTTACATTATAAGTGCCGGCGAGCAAATCCGTTGCGGTTTGAGTGGACTGTAGCTGTCCATCGTCCCAGCTATATGACCACGGCTGCGTTCCGCCTGATGGATTAACAGTAGCTTCCCCGTTTGCATTGCCACACTTTGATGGGCTGTTTAAAGCAGTGGCTGATAACAATGTGGGCTCCGTGATCTGAATATTCTCCGTTCTTGTGCAACCGTTAAGATCGGTAATATCCACAGCGTATGTACCCGTGGTCTGACCGGTTAAGCAGCTTTGAGTCCCTCCGGATGCAATCCATAAGTACGTATAGCCTGGCGTTCCCCCGGATGGAGTTAGGCAAATGCTGCCGTCGGCGTCGCCATTACAGCTAACGTTAATCACATCAATGGTTGTCAGCAAAAAAGGAGGCTCTAGAATATTAATTGCACTTAGAGATGTACATCCATTGTTATCAGCGACCACCACGTTATGCAGACCGGCACACATTAAAGAATCCACATTCCCCGTTTGCCCGTTTGTCCATAAGTAACCGTATGGAGGCACACCGCCGGCAACCAGTACGCTTGCAGTACCATCACAGCCACCAAAACAACTTGTATTTGTGGAGCTGTCAATGGCAGTAGCCAGAAATGGCGGTTCGGCAATTGCAAACGTATCCGTTATGTTACAATTATTGTTATCAATTATAGTAACTGAATAATTATCTGCGTCGAGATTGTAGATGAATGTCGTCCCCTGTGCAATCAAATTACCCCCGCCATCGAACCACAAATACGTAAAGTTGGGAATGCCTCCAGAAATGGTTACTGTTGCGGTCCCATTGTTATCACCATTACAAAGAACTGGGGGAGCTGCTATTGTATCAATAGCTGGCCCTGCAACATCATTGATTACAACGGGTAAGGTGTCCTTGCAACCCAAGCCATCTGTAACATACGCAAAATACGTACCTGCATAAACCCCACTTACGCAGGAATCCACGGTTCCTGCAGAGTCGCTCCAGGCAATTACATAGGGCGATGTTCCGCCAAAAGCATTTACACATGCACTACCATTGTTCGATCCGCAGGTTGTAGGGGAAACCACATTCTGTGTAAGGCCTATTTGCGTGGGCTGCGTAATGAGCACACTGCCTGTGATAGAACAGTTATTTGAATCTCGAACAACCACTCCCACTGTTACACCACCGGGTTGTGAGCACAAGTTCGCAGCCGTTTGATTGGTTTGCAAGTTGGCATCATCCCACAAATAAGTATATGCTCCTATGCCACCAGCTGCTGTTGCAGTGGCACTGCCGTCACAAGCATTAAAGCAAGTTACGTTTGTAGAGGCCATGGACACGGTAAGGGCTGGCGGTTCATTGATTATTCCTGAGGCAACCGAACGGCAACCATTGGTATTGGTAACCGTAACATCAAAATTTCCCTGGCAAAGCGAGACGACCTGATTCGAGGTGTCACCGGTAATCCATTGGTATGTATATGGCGCCCCTCCACCTGATGTGGTAACCTGAGCGTAGCCGTTGCAATTCCCATTGCAATTTATATCTACAACAGCAGAAATAGCAGCCACAAATAACGGTGGATCGATGAGCACTACAGTGGCCAGGGCAACACAAAGGTTGGAATCGGTGACAGTAATTGTATGTGATCCATCACATAAATTGCTCGCTGTTGTAGTGGATTGAGCAGGCGATGTGTTCCATGAATAACCATAGGGCGTTGTTCCCCCGACTACCACAACGGATGCGCTTCCGTCACAAGTATCGACGCAGCTGGGGTTGACGCTGTTAGTGCTTAGTGCCAACACCGGAGGTTCTGTTATTACAACAGTGGCAGTGGTTTGGCATCCGGCAGAATCAAAAACATCAACGACCGTAGAACCAACACATAATCCTGTTCCGGTGGGCAGCGTTTGGCCATTGGGCCATAAATAGGTATATGTTCCTGTTCCGCCAACAGGTGTAACAGTTGCCGTTCCATCACAGGCACCATTACATTTAACATTGGTGAATGACGTCATACTCGCCGTAAGCGCTGGTGGCTCTGTTATCACAACTGAAACCGTTGTAGAACATCCCATCATATCCGTTACAGTAACCGTATAAGGGCCAACAGTGAGAAACGTGGCCGTGGTACTGTTTTGTCCGTTGCTCCATAAATAAGTGTACTTCGGTACACCATCCGTTACCGTCACCGAAGCGGTACCGTTATTTCCACCAAAACAGGCCACATTCACCTGATTTGAAATATTTGCCGCCACGATTCCCCCATCCAAAACAGCAACAGATCCATTGATCTGACAACCGTTGGCGTCGGTAACGGTAACGCTATAATTGTTAGCGACCAAATTGGTTGCTATAGGAGTGGGAGCTCCATTATTCCAGAGGTAGGTGTAGGGTGTTGTTCCCCCAGTAACATTGGCAGCTGCGCTGCCATCCATTCCATTCAGGCAGGAAACATTGGTAGCAGTAACAGTTAATGCAAGTACCGGTGGTTCTATAATTGTCACATCTCCAGTAGTGGTAGCTCCTGTGTTATCCGTAATCGTAACGCTGTATAATCCCGGGCATAATCCGGATATTGAATCCGTAGCGGCGCCGGTGGTCCACAGATAGGTAAAAGGTGCAACTCCACTTGTCGGCGTTGCTTTGGCCGTACCATCACACGCGCCATTACAGGTAACATTGGTAGGTACAACCACTCCATTCACCAATGAAGCGCAGGTCATGTTGTCAACCATGATATTGATATAACCGTTACAGGAGCTTATCCAGATTGGTCTGAAAGAAATATAACACCAGTTTGAAGTAGGCGTAAAAGTAAAAGTATAGGTAATCCAGTTGGTATGCATGATCGGCCCTACCTGTCCAAGAAGCTCTCCTTCATTGCAGATGCCTGAACCTCCATATATCGCAAATGAACTGTAACAGTCTCCGGGAGATGCAGTATTATATACGTTGCTGTGGGCAAGATCTAAGCTTATCGTGTACGTTTGCCCAGTGGCCATACAGTTATCCAATATTTGGCTGGCACCTTCATAATAACCACCTGCTGAGGCACCTGCCTGAAGAAAACTCAGGTAGGTGCTTCCGCTTGAAGCTGGTTGCGTAAAACCCCAAAAACCCGGTTGTGTATCTGGAGAGCCTCCACAATTACTCCACGGTGCTGGCACAAAATGGGCTTGAGGCGTACCTTCAAAATCTCCACTTTGCGTACACAGATCAGGTTGTGCAAAAGCACTCGCATTTGCGAAAAGGAATATCGTAATATTGAGAATATACTTATTCATATTATCCTGATTAACAGAAATCAAGAATTGGCATTGGCAACCAATAGAATAGAGAGATATTATTTTACAAGCGTAATATTTCCCTTCTTTTCAACTTCCTCTCCATCCTGGAAAGTTGCTTTTAAATAATACACGAATACTTGAGGCGCTAACTCTTTGCCTCCTTTTGTCCCATCCCATCCGTCACCGAATGTGCTGCCATTGCCATCAGCTCTGTCTCTTCTAATGGCGTTAGAAGTTTCAAATATCTTTTCACCCCATCTATCATAAATTACCAGGTTCAGAGCCTTGATGCCAATTCCACTAACAAATAAGGTGCTGCTTTTTGCAGGATCATCCGGAGCGAAAATATTAGGTATATAAAGTACCTGACTGAGAGAAATGGATACTACTCTTGTAATGGTGCTAACACAGCCATCCACATCCTGTACAACAAGAGTCACATTGTAATCTCCAGAATCGGAATACACATGCACTGGATGTTGCAGGTTAGAGCTATTATTGCCAGGTGATGCAGTATCACCAAAATCCCAGGCCCAAGACGCAATGTTATCAACTGAAAGGTCTGTGAATATCACCGTTGCCTCCGGAGGGTTACCACCCAATGTTGCGGGGTCAGGCGACTGACTAAATGCTGCCGTTGGCGGTGAAACCGTGATATAATTGGTGAATGTCAATGAGTTTGTACATCCTTTGTAGTCTGTTACCGTTACTGTTACGCTATAAGATCCGGCAGAAGAATAAAAATGTGTTGGGTTGTTGTACATGCCCGTGGTATTTGCAGAACCCGTTATTAAACCACTTCCAGGACCGATAACAGTATTGTCACCAAAATCCCATTCCCAAGCCACTATTAATGTATCGCTAGGTGTTGGACTCGTTGAAGTAAACCCTTTGGAGGTGTCGATAAAGGTGATGGAACATCCTACCGTATCCACAGAATAAAATGCCGCAACAGGTGGAAGGCTTAAAATGACCGCAACAGCAATAGTATCGTTGTACGAGCAACCATCGCTTACCACAACGGTGAAGTTAGTAGTTGAACTCGGAGACTGAGACACAGTGGAAGAATCTCCGCCCACCACCGTTTCAGAAGTAGAATTTGTTCCATCACTCCATGTTACTGTATAAGGCCCTCCATTTCCATCTGTCGGAAATGCGCTAAGCACAGCAGTTTGTCCATCGCATATCTCCACATTGGCCGATGTAATTGACAAGGGAGGATTAACCGTAATTTCCAGGCTGTCTGTTGCAGAACATCCTACACTATCCGTTACCAATACAACATACCAGGTATAAGTATTTGGCGATACCGAATGCGTTGGAAGATTTGGTAACCCATTATTCCAGTTATACTGATAGGGTGGAATTCCGCCTGTTGGTACTATAGTAATCTGCGCAGACTCAGCATCACAGATCAGGAATTTGTCCTGAAAGGTTAACAGTGCCATTGCAGCTGGCTCAGCAACGGTAACTATTTTAATATCCTGACAACCGCTCGCATCCGTAACCGTGGTGATATACTGTCCTCCAGAAAGTCCGGTTGCGGTTGCATTAGTTTGAATAGGTGTTGTATTCCAGGTATAGGTAAATGGGGCTGTGCCGCTACTTACAAGTATTTGTGCTGATCCATTACCACCACCATTGCAAGCAACGTCTACCACAACGGCAGAGTCGATAATTGGGCCTGGAGTTCCGGGAACCGTAACGGGTCCGTTTGAACTACAACCGCTGGCATCCGTGACGGTAACATCATATACGCCCGCCAATAAACCAGTTGCCATTGAATCTGTCTGTGGAGTAGGAGGCGTGTTCCATGAATATGTGTACGCTGGCGTGCCTCCAGTTGGAGTTACCGTAGCCGATCCCTGCCCGCTACCACAGTTGTCGGCAACAGTTACCGACGTGTCAATGATTAATTCTGAAGGTTCAGTAATCGTCGCGATAACAGTATCTGTACATCCTCTGAAGTCAGTGATAACCACAGTGTCAGTTCCTGCAACCAGATTTGTTGCGGTCGGTACATTTCCAGCTGTACCAGCCGGAAACCAGGTGTAGGCCCAGGGAGCCGTGCCACCGGTGGGGGTAGGTAATAAATCTATGATTCCGTCTGCTCCACCATAGCAGCTAATATCGGTGACGGTTGCAATTGCCGTTAGAGCGGCAGGTTCAACTATCACGGCGCTACTTGAGTCTACACATCCGTCTGCATCTGTTACCACCACAATATGCATCCCTGCGCAGAGAGAATCTGCCATTGGTGTAACATCCGTACTCGTAGGCAGCCAGCTATACGTATACGGTAATGTCCCGCCTGATTGTGAAACCGTTAGCCTGCCATCACACAATCCATTACAGCTGATATCGATGGTATTGCTTAATGTTATGGTTGTATAAACTGGAGATGGCTGATTAATAACAACTATTTCTGTAGTGAGACATCCGGTTCCTCCATCTATTATAGTTACAGAATAAGTACCACCACCAAGATTGGCAATGGAACTGGCACCAACACCCATGGCCAGCGTATCACCATTTCCATCCTTCCACAAATAGGTGATTGCTCCTGTTGCATTAGAGACCGAAACAACAGTTGCCGATCCTATAGAATCACCATAGCAGTTGTCATCTACGGTAGCAATGCTGTCTATTATCGCAGCACCTATATCATTAATGGGTATGAGCATTGAGTCGAAGCAGAAGTTTATATCCACCACGTATACGGTGTACACTCCAGCATACACACTGTCTATACATGTTCCTATAGGAAGCCCGGGAGCACTCCATTGCACAAAATAGGGAACATCTCCCCCTGCAATATTTACACATGCGCCTCCATCCTGATTTCCACAATTGGAAGAGTCTATACTGGAAACTATTATGCTCAGTGCATTGGGTTGAACAATTAACACATTTGCAAATGCGGTACAGCCTGCGGTATCAGTAACAATTACCTGGAAAGGTCCGTCACACAGGCTATCTGCCATTGACGTTGTTTGAAAGAAGACATCATTCCATTGGTAATTATAGGGCGGAGACCCTCCTGCAACTGTAATTGTGGCAGTCCCATCACATGCTCCATTACACAACACATCGGTTTTTGTCATGGAAAGATTCATGGCGTTCGGCTGAATAATTGTGGCCGTTGTGATATCAGTACAACCATTGGCGTCACTTACAGTTACATTATAAACTCCCGGACACAATGCTACCGCGGTTGGTGCAGGTTGTCCATCACTCCACAAATACGTATATGGTGAAGTGCCTCCGGATTGTGTTACAGTTGCGAAACCTGTGCAGTTTCCGTTACAGTCAACGTCTTGTGTCGCAAATATTGAGGCAACAAGAGAATTCGGTTCATTAATTGTAACACTGGATATAACAGCACACAGGTTGGCATCCGTAACTTGTATATTATATATTCCTGCACTTAAACTGTCGGCAATTTGCCCGTTGTCACCATTTGACCATGAGTAAGTATAAGGTGAAGTACCTCCCGTTACAACAACTGTGGCTGAACCTGTTGCATCGCCGTTACATCCTGCATCTACTGTTGTGAGCGTCAAGCTGAGAGCTGCGGGTTCCACCAATATTAGATTATCCGATCCGGTACATCCATTGGCATCTGTAACTACAATATTGATCGTACCTGCACACAAGCCAGTTGCGTTGATGGTGGTCTGAAGATTTGGATCATCCCATTGGTACGTATAAGGAGATGTGCCACCACTTACTATCACATTGGCAACACCATCACAAGATCCGTTGCAATTCGGATCTATTAACACCGCACCCGTTGCAATCAAATCTGCCGGCTCTGTAATGGTTACTGTCGTAGTCGAAGTGCACCCGGTTGCATCGGTAATCTCCGCCACATGAGCTCCTGCACAGAGATTCACGGCAAGCGGTGTTGTTTGTCCCGTTGGGCTCCATAAATAAGTGTATGGTGGTGTTCCACTTGACGCTGCAACCGTAGCACTTCCGTCGCACACGCCGAAGCAGCTCGTATTGGTGCTATCCGTTATTGTTCCCACGGGGCCCAAATCATCAGATACAGCAGCAGAACCAGAACCGATACAACCATTTGCATCGGTGACAGTAACTCCATAGGTGCCTGAAGTTATTCCGGTAGCCGTCTGGTTCGTTTGAGTATTTAGATCATCCCATATATAAGTGAGGGCACCGACACCGTTTGTGGTATTGGCTGTTGCCGTTCCATCAGATTGCCCGCAGGTTGCATTCGTTACCGTAGTAGTAACAAGTACAGCCAAAGGTTCTGTTACCGTGAACGTGTTGGAAGTAGTACAACCCAAGCTGTCAGATAGAATAATTGTATACGTTCCGTCACATAGTCCTGTGGCTTGAGAAGTGGTTTGTGTTCCGGAATCATCCCACAAATAAGTGTATGGAGCTGTTCCTCCACTTGCTACACCTGTGGCATCGCCGTCGCATATATTGTTGCAATTGGCCGGATTACCACTCATGCTCACAGCCAGTGTGAGCGGTTCAGTTATTACAATAGAGTTGGACGAAGTCACGCTGTTAGCATCAGTAATAAGGACTACATAGGTTCCCGCACATAAACCAATTAAGTCTTCAGTTACCATGTTACCCGGCGTCCATAAGTAAGTATAAGGCGGTACGCCACCTACCACGGATAGGTCTGCTTCTCCATTGCAATTTCCATTACAATCCACATTTGTTCCGACAATTGTATCGCTAATGCCCGATGGTTCAGTTATTGTGATGCAATCTGTAGATACACAGCCTGCACCGTCAATTATTGTGATGCATACGGTACCCGCACACAAGCTGTCGGCTGTAGCTGTGCTCTGCAAAAGTGGGTCATCCCACGAATAAGTATAGGGACCAATTCCACCGGTCATGGTTCCTGTTGCTGCTCCATCGCATATTCCAAATCCCGATGCATTATTATTCAGGGTAATCGTGGTAACACCTCCTGGTAAGTCATTCACTATGTCGGTTGCAGTGCCGGTGCAACTGTTAACATCTGTTACTGTTACACCGTACGTAATTCCTCCAAACAATCCAACCGCACAGCTGTCGGTTTGTGAACCCGGATCATTCCATAGATATGTATAGGCACCTGTTCCTCCGGTTGTGGTAACACAAACAGATCCGTTTGCTAACCCGCAATATGCATCAACTACAGTGGTGGTTGCCACTATTGCCGTAGGCTCGCCAAGCACAACAGTTTCATTATCAGAACAACCATTGAGATCCGTAACAGTTACGGTATAAGAACCGGCAATTACGTTGGTTATATCTTCAGATGTAGGCCCATTTGACCAGGAGTAGTTGTATCCTGGTGAACCACCTGTCACTGTTAAATCTGCTGAGCCATCTGATCCACCATTACAGAGTGGATCTGTACCTGTAATTGAAAGATTCAATACTGTTGGCTCGCCCAATGTTATGGTAGCTGTAGTGTTGCAGCTAAGGGCATCGTTAACCGTAACTGTATATAAAACACCCGCAGCTAAACCAGTTCCAGTTGCTCCAGTGCCTCCTAAAGGTGACCACGAATAAGTGTAGCTTCCTGTTCCACCTGATGAAGTAACTGTAGCGTCACCATCAGCGCCTCCAAAACAATTCGGATCGTTGAAAGTGAGAATGGCCGCGCTTAACAGCGCCGGTTCAGTAATTACCACGGTGATGGCATCCGCACATCCAACGGCATCCAAAACCGATGCTGTCCATGTACCAGCAGACATACCGGTTGCAAGGGTATTTGTTTGAGACGGAATAGTATTCCAGGTATACGTATATGGAGACGATCCACCTGCAGCGGACACGGTAGCTGTACCATCAGCTCCACCATTACAAGATACCATCGTGCTATCCGTAATTGTTGCAGAAACCGAAACCGAGGTATTTACTGTTACGGCGCCCGTATTGGTACATGCATTTACGTCGGTGACAAGTACATTGTATCCACCACCAAAAAGCGTTATTGCGCAACTATCGGTTTGAGCTCCGGAATCATCCCATAGGTATGTATAAGGAGCGGTTCCTCCCGTTACTGCTACACAAGCGCTTCCATCATTTGCGCCGCAAGCGGCATCTACCGTTGTAAATGTTAGAATCATAGCCGCCGGCTGGTTAATAACCTGAGAAGAAGTAGCAGTACAACCATTCGCATCTGTTACAGTTGAATTGAACGTTCCTGCACACAAGCCTGTTGCGATAGAATTTGTTTGTAGGCCCGGATCATCCCATATATAGGTATAAGGAGTTGTACCTCCGCCTGCAGTTGCTGTTGCAGTTCCATCGCACAATCCGTTACAGCTTACATTGGTACCTGATGGTGTATTTGTTAATAGAGGTGGCTCAATAACTGTGTATGTAGCAGTTACCATACAGCTATTTGCATCTGTTACAGTTACCGTATAAATCCCTGCACACAAACCAGTAATATCTGGAATAGTTGGCCCACTGCTCCATGCATAGGTATAAGGGCTTTGTCCTCCATTGACCGTTAAATCAGCTGCTCCTGTGCACACTCCATTACAGGCCATGTCCGTTCCTATGATACTGGCTGTTGGCTCAGAATATACAACGATACCAAAGAAGGCAACATCACTGCAAGCTCCATCCGCTACTGTTTGGGTAACAGTGAAGCTGCCCGATGTGCTGTATGTATAGCACGGATTTTCGTAGGTACCTGAAGGATTGGGCCCCGGAAGCGGGCTGGTGCCCAATCCCACTCCGGTAAAAGTTCCATCGCCAAAGTCCCAGTTGAAGGTTACAGTTCCACCCGTTGAACCTGTATTTGTAAAGCATAAATTATTTCCCGTTAAACATTGATTTCCATTATACGAGAAGCCCGCCAATACAGGAGGTCCGGCCAATATTGTTGTAGAGGATATTGCAGTACATCCACCGGCATCCGATACCGTTACGCTATATGCGCCTGCACACAGGGCACTACACGAAGAAGTTGCACACCCACCCGTCCAGGCATAAGTATAGGGCCCTGTTCCACCCGATACTGCAACACTAGTTGTTCCGTCGCAGCCGCCATTGCAGCTTTCATTGGTAGCAGAGGCTGATAAAGATAAGGTAGATACTATTACTGCTAATGTTTGTGCAGTTCCACAGCCACAGGAGTTACAAGCTTGTACTGTAAGATTTCCGGAGGTTCCTCCGGCAGTCACGCTAATCGACGTTGTACCCTGTCCTGAGTTTATTGTTGATCCTGTAGGCACAACCCAGCTGTAACTTGTAGCTCCGGGAATTGCCGTGATGGAGTACGTATTGGTAGCACCCGGACATACTGATGCCGGTCCGTTGATTGATATCGGAACCCCAGGCGCCGTACCTGGAATTACTGCTTTACAAGTAAAGGCGCTACATCCGCAACCGTTACAAGCTCTGACACACACATTTCCTCCAGCGATTCCAACCAATACTAAAATCGAAGTTGTTCCTTGCCCTGACAGGATAACCCACCCTCCTGGAACTGTCCATTGATAGGAAGTCGCACCGCTGACAGCAGATATGGAATAGGTTTGTGTTGTTCCTGAACACGGTGAAACAGGTCCTGAAATTGCTCCCGGTGCAGCAGGAACAGGAGATGGCGTTACCGCAACGCAAGTGAACGCACTGCACCCACAGGAGTTACACGCTCTAACGCACACATTACCTGAAGCACTTCCCACGGTTACCGTTATCGATGTCGTACCTTGCCCGGCAGTAATGGTCCATCCCGCTGGAACCGTCCAGGTATAGGATGTAGCTCCTGAGACCGCTGAGATACTATAAGTTATTGTTGTTGAACCCACACACGGCGTGGTAGAACCGGTAATTGACCCCGGCGCAGCTGGCCCACTTACCGGTGTTACATTTAAACATTGTTGTGAGCTGGAACCGCAACTGTTTACTGAACTAACACAAACAGTACCCGCAGTAGCGCCAACAGTTACGCTTATTGAGGTCGTTCCCTGTCCGGAATTAATAGTCCATCCTCCCGGAACAACCCAGCTATAAGAGGTAGCACCCGATACAGCGGAAATAGAATACGTTTGTACTGATCCAACGCAAGGACTCGTAGGTCCTGAAATTGTACCAGGTGTTGGAGGTGTTGTTGGCGAGTAGGTTAAGGTAATCGTTGCAAGATCAATACACACTGTTCCATTATTAATAGGCGTAATGGTATTTGTTCCTCCGTAATTATATCCTGGCCAACCGCCGGGACAGGGAAAGCTGGTGCACAGAGTCTGAGCCGGAGCACATCCTCCACATGGGCAAGCAGGTTCTACTACAGTTGTCCCAATATTGGTTCCATTTAATTGCAGCGTCACCGATCCGGTGCAACCCACCCACGCCAATTTCATACACACTTGCGTTAGTATATTTCCCGCAGGTATACAATCCGCAAAGTTGATGGGCCCCCAACCTCCGCTACCTGACCAGGGCGGGTTACAAGCGTAATTTCCAGTGGGCCCTCCGCAGATGGAACAATGACCGCTACTCCAATTTACCGATATGGTACAGGATGCCGCATTTACCGTGTTGAACTCTGTCAATATTATAAACGACAACAGTATTCCTGTTAGAAGAACTTTAACAAAGCGAATATTAAGTGATTGTACCATGTAAGCTGTTGCTATTAATTGCCTTTTTTAGTTACCACAAAATAAGATGGGGCAAACCTGGAAAATTCTTCAGCGTCGCTGATAATACTTTGTACATCAACTACTAATTGTACGCCTCCATCTCTTGTCGATTCACAGCTACCTTTTTTCTCTTTACCTCCTTCAATGCTAATTATCTTTTCTTTGGTCTGGGTTTCGTTATGTTCCCATTTCTTTCCAGTGGTATATATTGCATCCGCCCACTCTACCTCCACGGGATAGCTGTTGCGATTGGTGAATTTAAGTATAACCACCTCCACGCTCCCACAAGTGGACAATTGAGTTGATAATTCCACTCCATCTATCTGATTGGAGCCAGCAACGTTCAGATATGCCCCTATCCACTCTGAAGTAGAATTCTGCATTGGCTGATTTTGCCCCAATGCATAAAAACACGTAAACAGCACTAAGCTACCTGATATAGCTAGCCTGCTGACAATTGTTTTGATCATAGTTATAATTTAGCCTGAAATGTCTTGCTACGTTGTGAATGCCCCGAAAGTTATTGTAAGTTACTACAATAATAAGTATTTATAGACAAATAGTAAATACAACTCTTCAGGAACATATCAACAAACATACGTGATATACAGGGGATTGGTTGTCAGACTAACCAACATTTTAAGGTTGTTTAGGATAATGATGGTATATAAAGACTGTTATCGGAAAAGGGTAACATGGCCTATATATTCATGCTTGGCCTGTTTCGGGTCAACCGTAGAAAGTACCCATATATATACCTCATTTTGAGCCACACGCTTGCCATTATTGGCTTTCCCATCCCAGGGTTGGTTCATGTCTTTGGTTTCGTATATTTTATCTCCCCATCTATTGTATATCATTAGCTTAAAATTGTCTGGGTCAATACCAATTCCAATGGGCATGAACATATCATTAATGCCATCCGAGTTAGGTGTAAATCCGTTGGGTGCAAACACCATGTATTCTTCTAAAATATGAACATATCTGATCGCTGTATCCACGCATCCATCCAGGTTTGTGGTTAAAAGCAGCACCGTGTAAGTTCCAGCTGAATCATAGGTGTGGGTCATTATGTTTCCTGATACAAAGTCAGGCGTAGCAATGGTGGTGCTTTCACCATCTCCGAAATACCAGGCCCACGAAAAAACATCGCCACTGCTAGCATCGGTAAAATCAATTACTGGACTTGCTGTTGTCGTTTCGAAAGGAAATACGGAGAAATCAGCATCGGGAGCTCCAGCGACACTACCAGTATAGGTGTCTGTACATCCTTCGGTCGTAGACACGGTTAAAGTTACGGAATAGCTTCCCGCGAGGGCGTAATCATGATATGGATTTTGTGTAGTTGAGCTTGTTAAATCACCAAAATCCCACAGCCAGCTGGTGATCATTCCCGTGGACAAGTCTGTAAATTGATTTAAAAAAGAATCGGGATCACAGACAGCTTCAAAAGCTGCAATAGGAGTTGGGATTACATCCACTATGATGGGAAGCATAAAAGGATTTGAGCATGCGTCTGATAGCGTGACGAAGAAGGTGTCTGCGGTATTAGGAGCAACCACTATACTCGTTGTTGTTGAATTGTCGTCCCATAAAAAGGTATAATTAGATGGATTTCCACCCGATGGTATTGGAATAAGGGTTACAGCATCTCCTTCACATATAATGGTGTCCGTGGCAGAAAGACTGAGCGGAAGTGGAACATATACATCAATGCTATCCCTGACTGTACAGCCATTGTTGTCGGTAACGGTAACAGCATAGCTAGTAGTTGCTCCAGGATTTCCGGGATTGATTGTTACTGAGCTGTCGGAAGGTAGCCCATTATCCCAGGTGTAGGCAAACCCAGGCGATCCGCCAGCAACATTGGCCGTTAGCTGACCGACGGCTAACTGGCACACTGTATCTGAACCACCAATATCCACCATCAATTCGCCGGGTTCTGTTATCGTGATCGTAACAACTGTGTCACAGGAGTAAAGATCCGAGATGGTAACAGTCCAGGTCCCAGCTGTTAAATTTGTTGCATTGTCTGTTGTACTTGAAGATGGGTTCCACGCATAAGTAAGCGGAGGGCTTCCTCCATTGGCATACACGTTTGCAGTTCCATTTGCATCTCCAAAGCACAGAAGGTCAGTGCTACTTACACTGTCCACATTAGGACCATTTACGGATAGTACATTAATTGGCACGGTTGTCGAACAGTTGTTGGCATCTATCACCGTTGCATTGTATATACCCGAGTACAAGCTATCAGCTATCTGGGTTGATTGCATCAAAGTGTCATCCCACATATACGTATATGCTCCTGTTCCTCCGGATGCATTAATGGTTGCCGTTCCATCGGCACTACCACACTTAGCGGGTTGGGCCGTGGCAATAGCCGAGAGTATTTGCGGCTGATTGATGAATAGTATTTCCGAGGTATCACAACCCAAATTATCTGTAATTGTTATACTGATGTTTCCCATGCAAAGTGCCGTAACCGAAGATGTTGCTGCAGCATTGGACCATAGATAAGTGTAGGGTAATGTACCTCCGGTACCAACGGCAATTGCAGAGCCGTCGCAAGCGTTGAAACACAGCGCATCGTTACCAGTTACGGTTAATGTAATTCCCGAAGGTGCGAGTATGCCAATAGTATTAATTGCAGGACAGGTACTTACACACTCCTGAAAAGAGATGTCGTCTAAACCAAAATCATTGCCGCTACTGGCTGTATTTTGATTTACAATACAAATAGTTGCTGTGGTGTTTGGTCCGGAATTCCACGTCTCGAAAAACTGTAACCATGTTCCCGTTGTCCCCGGGCCATTAAAAGTAGTCCCCAAATTAACACCGTTAATAGAAAACTGTAGAATAGCGGGATTGAGTGGGTGTATTGAACATAGCCAGGTGGAAAATTCATAGACTGTGTTGGGTGTTACGGTAATGGTTTGGCACCACACATTTGTATTGGCGGTTGTGGCCCCATTAACAACCATTAGATTCCCACTTCCTGATGTATGGTCAAAACCAGAGAAGCCGGGATTGTAAAAAAATGGATCAGTTCCTACGGCATAGGTTCCTTCAGGGCCTAGACAACCACTTGTGTTACAATAATTATAGCTGCTTGTAAACGCCGTATTACCCGATTCAAAATCGCCGTTGGTAATAAGTTCATTGCCCGAAGCAGCACACACGTCATCAGTTACAGTTACGGTGTAATTTCCAAGGCACAGCCCGGTTGCAGTTGCACTTGTTTGTACCGGACTCGTATTCCAGGCATAATAATAAGGAGGCGTTCCTCCGCTAGCCGTGGCCGTGGCTGTTCCAGTGCAGCCCCCTCCACATCCCGCGTCAGTTTTAGTCAGCGTAACGTTGGCATTGCCTGCTGCATTAACCGCATGGGGCCCGGAGGTGGCACTGCAGGAATCAGCGCTGGTAACAGTTAGTGTGTACACTCCTGATGGAATGTTATTGAGATCAACTGTGGTTCCGACTCCTGATGAGAGGGAATCTTGCCACAGATATGTATAAGGTGATGTGCCCCCACTCACTGTAATTCCCACTATGCTTCCATCGCTGCTTGAGCAGGAGGCATCAGCGATAATCATGGCTGATATATCAATTATCAAAGATGGTGACTGTGAAATTACAACGGGAGCATTGACCGTGCATCCCTTTGCATCAATAATATATACGGTATAAGTGCCTGCACATGCACCACAGGCCAGAGCTGGCGTTGTAGAGGTACAGGGGTCATCCCACAGATATGTATAGGGTGCTGTCCCTCCTGTCGGAATGGCTGTGGCCGTACCATCGCATTGGCCGTTACAGCTCGCGGGCGTAGAAGTAGTGGTTGCAGCCAAGACATCTGGTTGATTAACGGTAACCATTATTGTATCGGCACAGCTGCTTACATCTGTCACTGTTACAAAGTAGTTGCCAGCACTCAATCCAGTTGCGGTTTGCGATGTTTGGTTTCCAGCGTTTGCGTCCCATAGGTATGAATAGGGTGATGTTCCACCCGAGGGGTTGGCAGTTGCAGAGCCATCAGCTCCGTTGTTGCAGCTTGTATTTACAACAGTAGAGGATACAGTTAAAGAACATGGCGCATTGCAATTGATAACATTGACGACCAGAGACATCGTATTATCACATCCACAGGCAGGGTCTAACATTGTTAGTTTCACAGTATAAGTACCCACTGTATTATATGTGTGTGTTTGGTTAGATGGCCCCAATGAAAGTGCAAAAGCTCCATCTCCAAAATCCCAAGTGTAGATTTCTGGAATGATACAACTCAATCCCGAGCAACACCTCGTAGAGTTGTCTGTAAATGTAATAGGGTCTCCAACGCACACAGGATTTGGATTCGCTGTAAAGCTGGCGACAGGTGCTGGATCTACATTAACGGTAAATGATGCATTGGAGCTACATGAATCGTTGAAAACGGTAACGGAATAAGAGGTTGTGCTTGTGGGTGTGACATTAATGGTTTGATTGGTGCTTCCCGTATTCCATAACCAGGATGTCCCGGAAGACGCTGATAGATTAACAGATTCTCCTTCACAAATTGGACTGTCACCATAAATTGTTGCAGGAAGAGGTTGCGCGACGAATACCAGGGTGGTTGGATCTGCCATTTCACCACCACAATCGTTGAGTAAGGTATTACCATCGGACCCGGTTGTGATAGTAAGGGTATATGTCAAGCCCATTGTAACGGCAGGTGTAATGTAAATTTGAATCTGAGAGGTGGATGTTCCGCATCCTACTCCTACGACACTGGTTATAGTGTACGGTCCGCCGGGCCCGCTTAGGGTGAAGTCAGAACCATCGGTTGCTATGGAGCTACACAAGATTGGATCGAGAATATCGAGGGATATGTAGGTGGCTCCACAAGGAACGGAAACTTGAACTGGCGGCGGATCATTGGTGCAATCGAGTACAATGACTTGAAGATCTCTCATTGTTGTTCCTATTAAGACACCATTTCTATACTCCTCTATCAGAACTGTTATCACAGCTTGCTGCTCTCCAATGGGCGTGAAACACATTTGTCCGGTGGCATTGTCAAAGCTAACGCTGCCAGAAAAAGTTGTAAGTGGATAAGTAGGACTAAAGCCGCCAACATAGCCGATATTAGAACCGCCACCCGTGAGCGGGTTAACCAATGAATATACCAGGGAATCTCCATCAGCATCGGTCGCACCGTGATCATAGCAGTAGGGGCCCCCATCACAAATGAATGGAACTGGTAATTCTGTGAAAATAGGCGAATCGTTGCATTGTCCTAATGAGTTGTCGAGGGTGGCCTGAATATACATGTCCTCGTTGTCGGGAGCTGTCAGGTTGGTAATATTGGCATTTCTACAGCAATGTGTAAAGCTGAACGTCCAATCCGGACAATTGGCCGGAAGCGTATAGGTTCCGGAATAAGTGTATTGCTCCACTCCCGGATCAGATCCCCCATTGCAGGTGCTGTTGTTGTTACCCATGCATAGCGTTGTCAGCTCAACAGGGGGCCCTTGCTGAGCTAAATTAATTGAGGTATTCTGTCCGCACGATGAGGATGAGATGTTAATAGAAGCACTAGAAGGAGCCGACACACCGTCGCAGTCTCGATAAAAAATTAATGTAAACTGGTAATTATTTCCCCCCAGACATTCATAGAAAAAGTCTACACCCATGGCGTGAGACGCAAGGGATTCTTTTGACGGAAGCAAGAGGATGAATCCCGTTAACAAGATAAGAGTTATGCGTATAATCTTGTTCACGATGATTGGTTGATCTGCTGACCAATATAAGCATATTATCCTATTCAATGATAAAACGCTATCTAATCAGCGTGACATGCCCAACAAATTCATGTTGTTGGCCAAGGTGGTCACGTAGATATATTATCCACACATAGACCTCTTGTTCGGCCGCTTTTTTCCCATTATTGGCAGTTCCATCCCAGGATTCATTGGCGTCAAACGATTTATAGATCTGGTCTCCCCAACGGTCGTAGATATAGAATTCAAAATTATTGTTTAATCCGATCCCCACCGGAGCAAAAAGGTCATTAAATCCATCTCCATTTGGTGTGAAAGAGTTGGGTATATGAATAATCAGTTCAGGCTTAATAATAACATCTATCAGTGTGCTGGCAGTACACATATATTGATTGGTAACGGTTAATATGACGCCATATACGCCCGAATCCTGATAGCTATGTATAGGATTCTGATGTGTTCCACTTGTCCATTGCACATTATTTACCATACCAGTATCCGGACCAATTATAGTTCCATCGGCAAAATCCCACATCCAGGATATTATTGTATCAGTACCCGGAGGTGAGGACATGTCGGTGAAAGTAATTTCCGGACTCAATATGGTCGTCTCGACAGGATACACGCCGAAGGCAGCCACTGGCAAGGGGTTGACTATAACATTTAACTGGACACTATCTTTACAGGAATAGGCATTAGTGACGATTAACCAGCCAGCAAAGGTGCCAGCTGTTGGATAAACATGTGGATCAGCGGGTTGACCGAAACTCGTATCACCATCCCCATAGGCCCACAATCTGGTAACGATATTACCCTGCGTAGTATCTGTTAATGTTGTAAATTCTCCCTGGCATACCGTGTCACTTACAAAACCAGGATTGGGTAGGGGGTCCACCGAAGCATAAACTACATTACTCGTATCGCTTAAACAACCGAGAGACACGGTAATTACTGTTACGGCATCGCCATCATTTATTGGTGCTGTTGTAAACACGTTTGATGAATCTTGCTGAACAAGATTTCCGTTGACATAGAATACATAAGAGTCTAACCCGGGAGGTGTTGCGGTAAATGTATTGCTGTCATTAAAGCAAATGACCGCTTGATTGTTCACAATAGTCGATGCGGGTATTGGATTTACCGTTGTCGTAATTCCACTACTTGTTGGACCGGGACATCCTAAGCTAGAACCAATTACGGTTACCACATCCTGATTATTCAATCCATTTGTATAAAACACGTTCGTAGATCCGGATTGTACCAGCCCACCATTTATATAGAAATCGTAGGTGTCATATATATTAGGTCCCGCGGTAAAGGTATCCGTAACACCTGCACATATGGTGCTATCCGGATCCGAGCTGACAAGTATTGTCGTGGGGCCGTAAATAACTGTGACCGAGGTATCATTACTCAGAAGAGAAGGGCAGGCAAGATTTGTGGCAATAACAGTAATCACATTGCCGCTGTCTAGAGAGTCCGGTGCATATGTGTTGGCTGCACCACTTTGAACGGAGTTGCCGTTATTAAAAAACTCGTAATTGTCATATCCGCTGGGTGTTGCGGTAAATGTTGTCGTGGTTCCAAAGCAAATTGAGTCATCTGAAGAAGATAAACTGATGGGTGGGATGGGATTTACTGTGAAAACAAGTGAGTTGCTTACAGGGCCCATACAACCATCTGTACTCAATGCAATTACAGTTATTGTATCGCCATCCACCAGTGTCGATGTAACGTAATTACTGTCAGTACCCAATTGAACCAACGTGCCATTTAAGTAAAAATCATAATTGGCCATTCCCGCAGGGCTGGAAAATATGGTAACAACATCTCCTGCACATATGGTAAGGTCAGAGTCAGAGCTCGTTAAGATTATAGCAGGCAACGGGTTGACCAATGGAACGATAATATTACTCAGGGGTCCCGGACAGCCTTGGTCCGTCGCAATCACATAGATGCTGTCTCCTGCTGATAATCCTCCTGTAACATAGGTGAAGGATGTGCTGTCTTGTAGGGAAGCTCCGGCATTGAAAAATTCGTAACTCGCAAACGTATTCAGTGCTGCCGTATAGGTCACAGAATCACCCAGGCATATGGTGTCAGCTGAGCTCGAAATGGTCACCGGTGGACCTGATAAAACCGTAAGTAATACTACGGTACTAGCTGGTGACGCACAACCCAGATCCGTTGCAACAACCGTAATCGAATGATTTCCACCGCTTAGAGCTGCAGTGGCAAGCTGGTTACCTGGCCCTGATTGAATAGAGACCACGCCATCGAAGAATTCATAGTTATCATATCCGGAAGGAGAGGCGGTGAATGTTGCAGTGGCGTTCAGACAAACCGTATCAGCAGATGCAACCAGTGTAACCGCCGGAATAGGGTTCACCGTCAATACCAAATCATTACTGGGAAAACCAACGCAACCTGCCTGACTTGTTGCAATCACAAAGATGCTGTCACCGTCAGAAAATAAGTCAGTTGTAACTGTATTAGAAGATCCAGATCCCGCGGCAACTCCATTTACATTGAATTCATAATCCACCATTCCTGGGGGTGACGCAGTTAAGCTTACAGTATCACCCTGACAAAATACTGTATCTGAACTCGACAGTGTAATCACTGGCAATGGATTGACCGTAAAGAAGATTGTGTTGCTCGGTGGCCCGGGACATCCCAGATAGGATACACAGATTATACTGTCTCCATCACTGAGTGAATTGGTGGTATAAATATTGCCCGGCCCATTCTGAACGGAGAGTCCTGCTACAAAGAACTCATAATTTGAATAGGTTGCAGGGTTAGCAGTAAAGGTAACCGATTCGTATTCGCAAATTATTGTATCAGGATCTGAAATTGTAATGTTGACCGGCGGCACTGGAATTACAATAGGTGTGATAGCCGCACTTTGATTGGAGTAGCAGGTACCGTCAAATGCTATGACTTTAACGATATCTCCAGTCTGCATGGTGGTTGTGGTAAATACATTGCTCGGGCCACTTTGAACGAGTATGCTATTAAAATAAAAGTCATAGCTCGTATAACCCAATCCGGCGGTAAATTCCTGGGTATCGCCAAGGCAAATGGTGTCATAAAGCGCCACCAGCGAGACGTTTAGCATGCTGGTGGCTATATAAATATTAAATGTGTCGCGAACCCTTCCGCAGCAAAAATCATCGAGCCACAGTGTAACTGTGTGAGCTCCCAGGGTAGTGTAAAAAACAGTATCGGTCGTTTGATAACCAGCTCCGTTGAGTGAATCTGGTGTGGCAACGCCACCAAATATCCATTCGTAGTTGGTAGAGGCAAGTGATGAGGTAAATGTAGTCGGGCAACCCAGCGTAATTGTATCATTGGTAGCGGTAATTGAAGGCAGTGGGGGACCTGTTCTGAAAATGTCTACAAATTCTGTAAATGGAACTCCGTTATAAGTGATAGTTTTTCTGCCCATGGTTGTATAGACAACAGAGATAGGCCCATTTCCAAATCCCGTCGCAGGAGAAGCTCCAGCGCCAAAAGTCCAGTTACCATTTACGTCTCCTGAGAAGATTACTTCGCTGTTGATACAGCCATAATTTTGAACGAACATTATCGGTGGATCTCCCGGCACCCCCGTGATGCCAAGATTAGTGACCGACGGGCCGCCATTTTCTGAAAGAGCAATAGACTGGCCGGTTGACCCATTTCCGCCGTTGCCTCCATTACCGCCGGCGCCTCCATTACCACCGTTTCCACCATAGCTACTGGCGCAACAATTGGGTCCGCCGCCTGCACCACCACCCCCACCAGCGCCACCAGCCCCACCAGCACCGCCTGATCCACTAGCTCCTGCAGTTCCAGGGTTTAAATTGCAGTCTTGAACTACTCCACCGGCACTGTTATTGAAAAGAAATATTGCATATGATGAGCCGCCGCCCGTTCCTCCTGTTCCTCCTGTTCCCCCGTAGCCAGCTCCGCCGCCGCCGCCACCGCTTCCTCCTCTGTCATCAGCACCAGATTGTTGGCGTCCGCCGCCGCCACCGCCGCCACCGCCGCCACAGCCTTCAAGGCCATTAGTTCCTGATCCACCTGCGCCACCCACCACATAAAATCCCCCAATTATTGAACCTGCTGCTCCCGGCGTTCCTGTAGATCCCGGTGTGCCGCCTCCTCCCGTCGCACCATTGCTTCCAGGAATAACATCCTGACATTGCGGATTACAGAAAAAGCAGTCCTGTGGACCAGAGCCACTGGCACCTCCTGCGCCACCGCAGCCTGCGGTCAAGCCGTCTGAACCCGCAGGTCCTCCTGAGTGGTTCTCTCCCGGAGCACCCGCTCCACCGTTGTTTCCTGCAGCACCTATCCCTGCAGCTCCCGGAGGAATACCCGTTTCATTATTGCAATTTCCGGCGTTGCCATCGCCTCCATCACCGCCAACAGCCCCAACCGTTCCTGCAGATCCCGCTACGCCTGGAGCACCATTTCCCGTGTTTACCACACACCTGGTAATATTATAGCTGGAGCACGATTCAAGATATATGCCATAAACGGAATTTCCATTTCCCGGAGCGTTGGCTACGGAAATCGTTAAATCCTGC
>JYMV01015285.1_pt2 | contig 41563 bp, 42 predicted proteins | sample 338911 | NCBI WGS metagenome assembly JYMV01 (sample SAMN03354496, study PRJNA234377) | hydrothermal vent metagenome | biome: Deep sea; feature: Hydrothermal plumes at the Eastern Lau Spreading Center, Western Pacific Ocean; material: Seawater | place: Tonga | collected 2009 | depth 2000 m m | reverse complement strand
CCGATGCATGGAATGAATTGGCGTGGCCGAAAGAATACACATTGAATCATTATGAAATGAGTCAGATATTGCCCCATTTAATCAAGGATGGGCGCGGGTCAATGGACGTGTATTTCACCCGCGTATTTAACCCGGTGTGGACTTTTCCTGATGGTTTTTCTTGGATCGAAATGTTATCCGATGCTGAAAAAGTTGGCTGTCATATAGCCTTGACACCGACTTGGAATGAGACCGCATTCTTCGCAGATTATGTACTCCCCATGGGTCACGCATCGGAAAGGCATGATATTAATTCTTACGAAACGCAGTCTGGGGTTTGGATCGCGTTCCGCCAACCGGTGTTGAGAGAAAAAGCCCGCCGCGATGGACAAGAAGTGGAATTCACTTATGAGGTGAACCCGGGCGAAGTATGGGAAGAAGATGAATTCTGGATCGAGCTGTCCTGGCGAATTGACAAAGATGGCGATCTGGGCATCCGGAAGCACTTTATGAGTCCCTATCGCGAAGGCGAAAAAATTAATGTTGACGAATATTATCAATACATTTTTGAGCACACGAAGGGTTTACCTGAAGTAGCTGAAAAAGAAGGCCTATCTGCTTTGGAGTATATGCGGAAGTTTGGAGCTTTTATGGTGGATGATGAAGTGTACCGGAATAATGAAAAAGAGATTGATGATAATGAAGCAACTGTGAAGCCCAACGGGCAGATTGAAAAAGACGGAAATATCGTTGGCATTCGTGTGGATGGAAAAAATTATGATGGATTTCCTACGCCATCCAAACGGCAGGAAATTTATTCCCAAACCATGGTGGACTTTGGCTATCCGGAGCATGCAACGCCGGGCTACCGGATAAAAAGCCATGTGCATCCCGACGAATTGGATACAAGCAAAAATGAGTGTGTGTTGTTACCAAATTTTAGGTTACCCACCCATATTCATTCCAGATCAGCAAATGCGAAATGGCTTACGGAAATCGCCCATAAAAATCCCATTTGGATTCATACAAAAGATGCAAAACGCCTTGGAGTGGACAATGGCGATTTACTTAAAATCACAACAGAAATCGGGTGGTTCATTGATAAAGTTTGGGTGACGGAAGCCATTAAGCCGGGCGTGGTGGCTTGTTCCCATCATATTGGCAGATGGCGACGTCAGCAAGACGCAGGGAATCGTCTCATGAGCAATACGGTAGACATACGAAACATGGGTGATGGGAAATGGCAGATGCGAACGGTGAGCGGAATAGAGCCGTGGGAATCGAAAGATCCTGACACGAATCGTGTTTGGTGGCGGGATGGCGGTGTCCATCAAAATATTACCCATGCGGTAAATCCTGATCCAATTTCCGGTGCTCACTGTTGGCTTCAGAAAGTGAGCATTTCTAAACCAAAACCTGATGAGAAATATGGCGATGTTTTTGTGGATACGAATAAATCCTTTGAACATTTTAAAAAGTGGAATGGTTGGGCAAAAGAACGGGAAACGCATCCAAATGGTTTGCGCAGACCCCTTTGGATGGGACGTCCTTTGACACCGCAAAAAAGACTGACTATTTGAGGGATTAACCTTTTGCTCTTGAATTTTTTTGAATATTTACTATTGAATTAGTACTGGAAATATTCTGTATAGTTAACTATTCTCAATTTTTCTTTAATTGAATCAATTAATTGATTTGTAGATGCCTTTGTTTTTATGTGAGCGGGTAATTCATCGGATCCCCAAAGTTTAATTAAAAATGGTTTGTATTTTATCATAGTAGGATAAAGTTCATTAATCACAGATAATATTTGAATACCAACACGAACACTCTCATAAAAGTCCCTGTTTATTATCATGATTTCAACACCAAAACACGTTTTATTATTATACTTTGGATTTAGAGCTTTTCCAGGTATATCAACGGGTGTAAATACAATTGGATTGAATGAAACCCCAGGGAGATTTTTCTTATTTAATTCTTTAGATAGGGTCTCACCATCAATCCATGGTGCTCCAATCCACTTGAAAGGGTGCAGGGTTCCTCGGCCTTCGCTGATGTTTGTTCCTTCAAGAAGACAAATCCCAGGATAAAGAATCGCCGTTTCTAGATCTGGAATGTTGGGAGAAGGACTTATCCACATTAAATCTGTTTCATCGAACCAGAGATTCCTATTCCACCCTTCCATCAGGATAACCGTTAGTTCTGGAGCGGGATCAATCCACTTTTCTGAGATAATCATTGTACCTAGCTCTCCAACTGTAAGACCATAGCGGATTGGGATGGGATAATATCCTACGAACGATTTGTGAGTTATATCAAGAATTGGTCCTTCAATTTGAATTCCGGAAATAGGGTTTGGCCGATCTAATATCCAAATTGGAATTCCTAGTTCGCCTGCTGTTTCCATTACTAGTCCCAATGTAGAAATATATGTGTAAAATCGAGCGCCAATGTCTTGGATATCATATAATATCAAATCAATTCCTGTCAGCATTTCAGGTGTTGGCTTTTTTGTATTGTTATATAAACTAAAGACTTTTGGGAAATTTAGTATTATGTTAGTGTAGCTGAGTTCTTGTCCAGCAACTTTTTTTCCAAAGAGTCCGTGCTCAGGGGAGAATATAATTTTAAGATGAACATCTTCTAATTCCATCAATCGCTCAAAATTAGGAATCCCATTTTTATCAATTCCCGTCTGGTTCGTAACAAGAGCTAGTGAGAATCCTTTGATTTTGGAATGATATTTATCTAATAAAATATCAATTCCATTTAAAATGATTGTTTTGTTTTTATTTGGTGAACTCTTATGGTTAATGTTTTTTTCAGAAGGATAGGTCAGTTGAATGAATACTACGAAGAGGAGAAATGTCTTAAATTTCATAAAAAGAATATTGGGGATTGAAGCGTTTAGTATAGAATTAATTAGTAAAAGACTTCACTTGTTTTCAATTTTTATGGATTAATTATTTTTCCATTATTTATTGAGATTGGTTAAAAATTTATTAAGTGCTTTTACTCTATTGTCTAATTCCGGATATTGATTTTGGTGTACCAGTGAAATGCAAATTCGAACACCCTTTTTCTTACTTCCGGTAATATCAAGAGGTATGCCAGCAAGCCCAAACTGAAGCAGATAATATAATAATTCACCACTGGTTAAGTCTCCTCTTTGAATTGTGAAGTAAAAACCATCTCCCAGGGGTTTTCCTCTGTCATCCGGGTAAGCCAGTGTAAATCCGTTTTTTAAAAATATCTCTTTTGCCTTTTTTGCTCTAACTTTGTAAACCTTTAGGCTGTCTAAGAAATCGAATTCACCTGTACATGCAGATTCAAAAAATGCTGCTAATGCATGTTGAGTAGTTTGAGGAACCCCTGCAGTGGTTGGATATATACCACCATGAATAAATGCGCTTAGAATGGTTTTTGAATTAAAGTATTTTTTCAAATACGGATATTTTCTCGTCATTAATGATTCAGAGGATATTGTAACACTTATTCTTTGTCCTGCATAACTGAATATTTTTGAGCTTGAGATTATAATAAAATAATTTTCAGTAAACTTTGCTATTGTCGGTTGAAATGGAGATTGTCCTGGTTTGCTATAGTCATAACGGAAATCCATCCCCAAATATGCTGAATCTTCAATCCCAATTACATCGTGCTTGGTAAGTAGTTTTCCAATCATTTCTAATTCAGTTTCCGTCAAACAGGTCCATGTGGGATTATTCGGGCTTGACCACAGCAACCCTCCGATTTTCCCGGTAGAAAATAATTCTTCTAATTTATCACCCAATGATTTTCCTCTGTAATCCCACAAATCAATAGACATGTTTTGCAATCCTAAAAACTGGGTTTGTAATTTATTTACAGGAAATCCCGGGTCGATAAATAAAATTGTATCAGAGACTTCTTTTCGTCTACCAGAGATTGCCAGGCTGATGAAACATCCATGCATAGCACCGACAGTTGGGATGCAATTATTTGGAGAGACATGGATATCTAAAAATTGGCGTGCAAATTCAACAGTTGCATTCTTTAGTCTTGGAATACCATCAAATGGAGGATAGGTTGAAGGCAGCATTTCGTTTTCGGTTAACATTTTTATTTCTTCACTTGGTCCAATTGGGTTTGATTTCAGGCCGGGGATTCCAAATTCAAAACGTAAAAAATCAACTGAAAATTTATCTGCCAGTTTGTTTACCAAGCTTTGGAGCTCTCTGATACTTATTAAATTGAGATCAATATCGTTTTGATGAATAATATCATCTATTGATTCGGAGTTCAATGGAAATGGCATCTCTGAAAGTTCTGAATTGCTGGTTAATTCAATTTTTTCGACCAATTTTTTTGGTTCGTAGTCTTACTGGTTTAAAAGTTGATAAATTAATGAAAACATTATTTTTTTCTCAATCGTGAAATTTACCCAAATACTTACATACGTATTTATCAAATCTTTTTAGAAGAAAATTCATTATAAATATTTTGGAATAAACAGAAGATTTTGATCTGAAAGTAGATGACTATTTTTTATTATATTTTCGTGTAATAATCATGAAATATTGCTGCCAAAATTGTATTTATTCCAGTTTTCAAGAAGTGTAAATATGACTGAAAAAAAAGAACAGTTATTTCAGGATAAAATTGATGCTGGATTAAAAATTGAGCCGAAAGACTGGATGCCGGATAAATACCGCAAGCATCTTATTCGACAGATATCACAGCATGCCCATTCGGAAATCATCGGTATGCAGCCTGAAGGTAACTGGATCACTCGTGCGCCATCTTTGAGAGCAAAAATGGTGCTCATTGCTAAAGTTCAGGATGAAGCTGGACATGGTTTGTACCTGTATAGTGCCACTGAAACACTAGGAATTACCCGCAGCGAATTAATTGAGCAGCTTCAGACAGGGAAGGCAAAATATTCAAGTATCTTTAATTATCGCTATCGGATGGCTGGTTGACGGGGCAGCAATTGTGAACCAGCAATCTTTGCGCAGGACATCCTATGGCCCCTATTCCCGCGCTATGATCAGGATTTGTAAAGAAGAGAGTTTCCATCAACGCCAAGGCTATGAGATCATGTCTAAAATGTCCAACGGAACTCCAGAGCAGCAGGAAATGGCACAGGATTCCCTGAACCGCTGGTGGTGGCCAGCTCTTATGATGTTCGGTCCCCACGATTCAGATTCAGCCCATACATCCAATGCCATGAAATGGAAAATTAAGCGGGGAACCAATGATGATCTACGCCAGCTTTTTGTGGACAGGACTGTGAAGCAGGCGGATCTCATAGGATTGGAAATTCCCGATCCCGATCTCAAATGGAATCCTGAATCCAAACATTATGATTTTGGTGAAATTGACTGGGAGGAGTTCTGGGAAGTAGTAAATGGTAATGGATTCTGCAATAAAGAACGAATTAATAATCACACCAATGCACACACTGAAGGCAATTGGGTGCGGGAGGCAGCATTGGCTTACGCAGAAAAAACACAAAACGGAGATTTGAAATGAGTGAAAAAAAAATACCAGCCTGGGAAGTATTTATCCAGCCCAAAACCGGGGCATCATTTCAGCATGCTGGAAATGTTCATGCCACGGATAAGGAAATGGCTCTCCAGAATGCCCGAGAACTTTACACCCGCCGTCAGGAAGGTACTTGTATTTGGGTAGTAAAAACGGAAAACATCGTCTCCTCCAGTCCTGAAGATCAAGCTTCATTTTTTGATCCGGCAGATGATAAAGTGTATCGCTATCCCGCTTTCTTTAAGGTGTCGAAAAAAGCAAAAGGATTATAATGGCTAAAGATTCGCTCTATAAATATGTACTGGCTCTTGGAGATGATGCCCTCATTTTAGGCCAGCGGCTGTCCCAGTGGGCATACAGAGCTCCTTTTCTGGAAGAAGATATTGCACTCAGCAACATCTCGCTAGATATGTTTGGCAGAGCCAATTTATTATTGGAATATGCTGCCACTCTAAAAGGAAATGGTATCACAGCAGACGATCTTGCTTTTAAACGAAATGAAAGGCAATTCACCAATCGTATTCTCTTTGAACGGCCCAATGGGAATTTTGCAGATACTATGGTGCGCCAGTTTTTTCTGGATGCATTTTATAAATTATTTTTACAGAAATTAACTGGAAGTAAGGATGAACAACTATCAGCCATTGCCCAAAAATCCATTAAGGAAACTGCCTATCATTTTCGCCATTCATCGAAGTGGGTCATCCGATTGGGTGTTGGCACAGCGGAAAGCCATACGAAGGTCCAGTCAGCTATTGATAATTTATGGATGTTCACCAATGAATTATTTGAGATGAATGAGATTGATAATGAAATGCTTCAGCAGAAAATAGGTGTTGATTGTTCATCACTAAAACAGGAATGGATTAAAATAATTGATGAAGTCCTTGCAGAGGCCACCTTGAAGAGACCTGAGAATATCCACATGACTACTGGCGGCAGGGAGGGAATTCATACTGAACATTTGGGACATTTATTATCGGATATGCAGTATCTTCAACGTGCCTATCCTGATGCCAAATGGTAAAGGAAATTTCCACTACGGTAATTTGGGAATTATTAAAGACTATTCCCGACCCTGAAATTCCTGCTGTATCTATAGTAGATTTAGGAATTGTACGGAATGTAGAATTTAATAATAATCAACTCAAAATTACCATCACACCAACCTACAGCGGCTGCCCCGCATTTTCTTTTATGAAAGAGGAAATCGTCCGTCATTTGGAAACAGATGGTATCACTAATTACCAAATTGACATTTCCCTGGCTCCGCCTTGGACCACGGACTGGATGAACGATGCCGTAAAAACAAAGCTGAAAAAATCCGGAATTGCACCACCTTCTTTGGAAGTGGCCTGTCCCCAGTGTGAATCTCAACAGGTCGAAGTCATTAGCGAATTTGGTTCCACCGCCTGTAAGGCTTTGTATAAATGTTTAGATTGTTTAGAACCATTTCACCATTTTAAGCAGATTTAAATGCCATGATCCTATTTGAAAAAATAGATGCAATTGGGAAAACAACCCTAAACCGCCCGGAGAAATATAATTCTTTTGTCCGGGAGATGGCATTGGCTCTGCAAAATATTTTAAATGATTGCGCCAATGATGATAGCATTCGCTGTATTCTCATTACCGGTTCGGGGAAAGCATTCTGCGCCGGACAGGATTTAAAAGAAGCCACCGATCCTGAAGGACCGGAAATTGAGCAAATTGTTCGGGAGCATTATAATCCCATTATCAGGAAAATTCGTGAAATTGAGAAACCGGTGATAGCTGCAGTAAATGGCATAGCTGCCGGGGCAGGTGCCAATGTAGCATTGGCGTGTGATATTGTGGTGGCAGGCAAATCAGCAAACTTTATTCAGGCCTTTAGTAAGATTGGGTTAATTCCAGATAGCGGCGGTACCTACTTTTTACCCCGTTTAATTGGGCTCCCAAAGGCAACCGCCCTCATGATGACGGGCGAATCGATATCTGCTGAAAAAGCGGAAAAAATGGGAATGATCTATGCCGTGTATGAGGATACTGAGTTTGAATCCAAATCATTGCAGTTGGCAAAATCTATTTCTGAAATGCCTACAAAAGGATTGGGATATACCAAAAGATTGCTCACCCATTCTCTCAATAATTCTCTGGATGAACAATTGGATTTAGAAGCTGAAACACAGGCGCTCTCAGCCAAATCGGAAGACCATAAAGAAGGTGTCCAGGCATTTTTAGAAAAACGACCCCCGGTATTTACCGGCAAATGAGCAATAAAATTTCTGTAATAGGTGCCGGCACTATGGGATCTGGAATTGCACAAGTGGCAGCATCAAATAGTTGTCAGGTTACTATTGTTGATTCCTTTCCACAGGCATTAGAAAGTTCCCAATCCAAACTAAAGTCAATTCTCAATCGTTTGGTTGAAAAAGGAAAAATGAATGAGGACAAAACCCAACATATTTTAGCAAATATCAACTGGACTTCAGAAACGGAAGAGATTGCTGATAGTGATCTGGTAATTGAAGCTATTGTTGAAAATCTAGAAATCAAGCAGAAATTATTTTCTCAAATGGAATCATTGGTATCAGAGGACTGTATTTTAGCTACCAATACTTCATCACTTTCAGTGGCAGGCATCGCATCTGCCTGTAACAATCAAACCAGGATTGTGGGCATTCATTTTTTTAATCCGGTACCTTTGATGAAATTGGTGGAAGTAATTCCCACCGAAAAAACAGATGAAAGATTAGTAAAAGAGGTAAAATCCATTTTGGAGGGTTGGGGAAAAACGGTGGTTACCGCCAAAGACACACCCGGTTTTATTGTGAATCGGGTAGCGCGGCCATTCTACGGAGAAGCACTGAAAATTTTCGAAGATGGCATTGCCGATTTTGCCACTATTGATTGGGCAATGAAGGAGTTTGGCGGATTTCGTATGGGTCCATTTGAACTCATGGATTATATTGGAAACGATATTAATTATTCTGCCACCAAAGCCGTGTATGATGGAACCAACCATGATCCCCGCTATAAGCCCTCTCCTACACAAAGGAAAATGATGGACGAAGGATTGCTGGGTAGAAAATCCGGTAAAGGTTATTTTGATTATTCAGAAAGCGCTGTTAATCCTGAACCTAAAAAGAATGAGGAATTAGGTAGGGAAATATTCAACCGGATTTTAGTCATGCTTATTAATGCTGCGGCTGATGCTTTGAACGGATCCATTGCTACCCGGGAGGATATTGACATTGCCATGACTACAGGTGTGAACTATCCCAAAGGACTGCTGAAATGGGCAGATGATATCGGATTAAATATACCCCTTTCTCAATTAAAAGAACTCCATTCTCAATATGGAGATGACCGCTATATTGCCAGCCCATTGCTCATAAAAAAGGCAAGTGAAAATTCTACATTTTATTCATGATTACACTCAAAAAATTTCATTTGCCCCGTCCTTTAGAGCGGGGATTATTTAAAAGACAACAAGTTAGGGGTTTTTCCGCCTGCCGGACGGGCAGGAACCCTTTTATTGAGGGTTTCCTTTTATGAATCAGTCCGATACTAATCAGGATAATCAGGAAATTGCTTATTTTAAGGGCACCGTATATCGTACTACCGAAGATTGGTTTTCGGAGGATGAATGAGAAATAAAGACTCCTATATAATTGATGCAGTACGGACTCCTATAGGTAAATTTGGAGGAACCTTATCACAAGTCCGAACCGATGATTTAGCTGCCCACGCCATTCGTTCTTTAATGGACCGCCACGATTTTGATCCGGTAGAAATTGATGATGTCATAATGGGCTGCGCCAATCAGGCTGGAGAAGATAACCGCAATGTGGCCCGAATGGCATTATTATTGGCAGGGCTTCCATTTTCTGTCCCCGGTGAAACAGTGAACCGTCTCTGTGCTTCAGGAATGTCCGCTATCATCCATGCCCATCGTGCTATTCAATCGGGAGATGGTGATTTATTTATTGCAGGTGGCGTGGAAAACATGACCCGTGGTCCCTGGGTGATTTCCAAAGCGTCCAAACCATTCGGCAGGGATTCACAAATGGAGGACTCCAGTTTTGGCTGGCGCTTCATCAATCCCAAAATGCAGGAAATCTATGGCACTGAGGGAATGGGACAAACAGCAGAAAATCTGGCTGAGAAATATGACATTAATCGGAATGATCAGGATGCTTTCGCATATCATTCCCAGATGAAAGCAGCATTAGCTCAAAAAGAGGAAATTTTCGAAAATGAAATTATCTCGGTCGAAATACCCCAACGAAAAGCCGATCCCATCATTTTTAAGGATGACGAATTTGTAAAACCTCATACCTCCATTGAAGGATTGGCGAAACTTAAGCCAGCCTTTAAAAAGGATGGTACCGTCACCGCCGGAAATTCTTCCGGGCTTAATGACGGAGCCGCTGCCATGCTCATTGCTTCAGAAGAGGGTGTTAAGACTCATGGACTAAATCCGTCGGCACGAATTCTTTCATCTGCTGTAGTGGGAGTTGAACCCCGAGTTATGGGTATTGGTCCGGTGCAGGCTGCGAATAAAGCCCTTGAAAAATCCGGCTTGAAAATGGATGATATGGATGTCATTGAACTGAATGAAGCATTTTCGGCACAGTCCTTGGCGTGTATCAGAGAATGGGGATTGGCAGATGATGATCCCCGTATAAATCCCAATGGAGGTGCGTTAGCTTTGGGTCATCCCCTAGGCATGACAGGAACACGGATTCTGCAAACCGCTGCCTTGGAACTCCAGAGAAAGCAGAAAAAATATGCCATGGTTGCCATGTGTGTAGGTGTTGGACAAGGCTATGCCACGATCATTGAAAAAGTATAGGTAATGGGGAAGTCCAATATAAATCCTGGGGCTTCACAGAAAATTACTGACTACATCAATAATGTAGGTGGCGAATTTCATGAAATCCTCATTCACTTACGAGAAATCCTCACCTCATCAGAAATTGGATTAGAAGAAGACTGGAAATGGGGCGCGCCAAATTTTAATTCTAAGGGAATGGTCTGCTGGCTGGCATCCTTTAAAAATCATGTAGGGCTCAATTTTTTCAAAGGTTCTCTTGTCACAGATAAGTATAATCTTTTTGAAAAACAATATGAGGATCAAATTAACCGCATGATAAAATATACTGCCCTTTCGGAAGTGGACAAAGAGCAGTTAAAATATTATTTATTAGAAGCGATGGAACTCAACAGGCAGGGCAAAAAGCCAACACCCAAAAAAATTGCAGCAGATTTTCCTGAAGATTTTCAAAATGCGCTAAACGATAATCCAAAAGCACGGGATTTTTTTAATAGTCTGGCACCATCCTACAAAAAGGAATACCTTCAATGGGTAGCAACTGCTAAGCAGGAAGCCACTCGGTTCAAGCGGTTAAATACCAGTATTGAATGGCTCAGTGACGGTAAAAAGAAATCCTGGAAATATGAGAAATGTTAAATGATTTACGAATTTAATGGCTATAAGCCGGTAATTATGGAATCTGCTTTTATCCACCCTCAAGCGACAGTGACGGGGAATGTCATTGTTGGTAAAAAAGTATATATTGGTCCCGGGGCTGCCGTTCGGGGAGACTGGGGTGAAATCATTATTGAGGATGGTTGCAATGTGCAGGAAAATTGTACAATTCATGTCTTTCCGGGAAAGTCTGTGTTGCTGAAAGAAGGTGCTCATATTGGACATGGAGCAGTCATTCACGGGGGAAATATTGGGAGAAATACGCTTATTGGGATGAACTCTGTTGTCATGGATGATGCGGAAGTGGGTGATGAATGTATTGTGGGCGCCCTCTGTTTCATCAAAGGAGAAATGCAAATTCCAAACCGGAAATTGGTGGTGGGTAATCCTGCCATAATTAAGGGAGACATTTCCGATGAAATGCTTGACTGGAAATCTACCGGAACCAAAATTTATCAACAACTCCCGGAGGATTGTTATAATTCCTTGCGAGAATGCGAACCCTTACGGGAAATCCAAAAGGATCGCCCATCTCAAACAACTCATTTTAAACCATGGAAAGAGACCAAGAAATAATGAATTATCAAAATTACGCAAGGGGGAAATGGGTGAACGGAGATGGGGACGGCACCCCTCTTTTTAATGCCATTACCGGAACAGAAATAGGGAGGGCAAGCAGTAAGGGATTAGACTTTTTCCAAATGATGGATTATGCCCGTAAGGTTGGCAGTCCCTTCTTAAGAAAAATGACATTTCAACAGAGAGGTTTAATGCTAAAAGCGCTGGCGCTTCATTTACATGGCATTAAGGATAAGTTTTATGAATTGAGTGCTGCAACCGGCGCTACCAAAATGGACTCATGGATTGACATCGAAGGCGGAATAGGCAACCTATTTGCCAACGCATCCCTGCGAAAACAATTCCCGGATTTACCCTATTATGTGGATGGCGAGGCTGCAAAACTCTCCAAAGGAGGTTCGTTTATAGGTCATCATATTATGGTGCCGAAAGAGGGTGTAGTAATTCATATCAATGCTTTTAATTTTCCCATTTGGGGTATGCTGGAAAAGATTGCGGTAAACCTCATGGCTGGCATGCCCGCCATTGTGAAGCCGGCAACCCTCACCTGCTATTTAACAGAACTCATGGTACGGGAAATTATTGCAACAGACATTCTACCGGAAGGTGCGCTCCAGCTAATTTGCGGTTCCGCCAATGGAATTTTAGATCATATCATGTGTGAAGATGTGGTAACCTTTACCGGCAGTGCTTCCACAGGACAAATGCTAAAATCTAATCCCAAAATTATTGAAGAAGCGGTACCCTTTAATATGGAAGCGGACTCATTAAATGCTTCCATTTTGGGTGAGGATGCAACACCGGGAACAGCGGAGTTTGATCTATACATCAAAGAGGTACAGAGAGAAATAACCGTTAAAGCCGGTCAAAAATGTACTGCAATTCGTAGAATAATTGTGCCTGAAAAATTGGTGGATGATGTTCAGTCAGCTTTGAGCCATCGCCTTTCGAAAACGGTCATTGGGGATCCCTCTGTTGAAGGAGTTCGCATGGGCTCTTTAGCTGGACGACCGCAGGTAGAGGAAGTTTCTGAAAAAGTAAATTTACTGGCTAAATCTCAAGAAATTGTTTTCGGAGATGTAAATGAATTTGAAGTTACCGGTGCCGATAAAAATAAGGGTGCCTTCATCTCGCCTATCCTGTTTTTAAATGACAGTCCATTTGAAAGACGGGACTGCCATAATATAGAAGCTTTTGGTCCCGTTTCAACCATTCTCCCCTATAAAAATTTGGATGAGGCCATAGAATTATCCCGAATGGGAAAAGGTTCTTTGGTTTGTTCCATTATTACTGCGGATAACAATATAGCCAAGGATTTTGTCATGGGCTCTGCTTCTATGCACGGCCGAATTCTGGTGCTGAACAGCGACTGTGCCAAAGAAAGTACCGGTCATGGTTCACCCATGCCGTTGCTCACCCATGGAGGTCCCGGAAGAGCTGGAGGCGGAGAGGAAATGGGAGGGAAAAGAGGCATTATGCACTATCTCCAGCGCACTGCAATTCAGGGGCATCCCACTACCATTACGGCATTGACAAGTCAATACCAATATGGGGGAAAGCAGACAGAATCAAGTCCCCATGTTTTCCGCAAGCATTTTGAAGAAATTGAAATTGGTGAAACGGTGACAACAGATACGCATCTGGTAACCATTGAAAACATCGAAGATTTTTCAGAACTTAGCGGTGATAAATTTTATGCTCACATGGATGAAAATGCCCTGGACGGTACCATCTTTACCGAACGAGTTGCCCACGGATATTATATCCTGTCCAAAGCAGCAGGTTTGTTTGTAGATCCTCCCAAGGGACCCGTATTGTTAAACTATGGAATTGATGAATGCCGTTTCACCAAACCGGTCTATCCGGGTATGACCATTGCAGTTCGTTTTACAGCCAAAGAAAAAATAGAGCAGGAAAAACGATCAGAGGATGACATTTCCAAGGGAATTGTTAAATTTTTGGTGGATGTCTATGATGATAAGGGCGAGACCGTCATGCTGGCAACCATATTAACGATGATCAAAAAGAAAAATCAGGATTAAATTATGAATCCCTATGTGAAATTAGATATTGAAAATAGAATTGGAACTATCGAGTTTTTCCACCCTCAGAGCAATTCACTTCCCGGAGATATTCTGCAAAAATTAGCGGATACCATAACTGAAGCAGGAAACAATGATAAAATTTTAGTGGTGATTTTAAAATCCGGAGGTGATAGAGTCTTTTGTGCGGGAGCATCCTTTGATGAACTGATGGCAATAGAAAATGAAGCACAGGGAAAACAGTTTTTCTCCGGATTTGCCAATGTCATAAACGCTGCCCGAAAATGCCCCAAGTTCATTATTGGCAGAGTTCAGGGGAAAACAGTAGGCGGCGGAGTGGGCATGGCATCTGCTACAGATTACTGTTTTGCAACCAAATTTGCATCGGTGAAACTTAGCGAACTGGCTATTGGTATAGGTCCATTTGTGGTGGGTCCGCCCATTGAACGAAAAATTGGACCATCTGCTTTCAGTCAGCTCACCATCAATGCAACTCAGTGGCATTCTGCGGACTGGGCAAGAGAGAAAGGATTATTCGCAGAGGTCTATGACTCCGCTGAAGAAATGGATACAGCTATTCAAACGTTGGCTGAAAAGTTGGCAGCATCTAATCCCGATTCTATGAGAGGACTTAAAGAGGTTATGTGGGAAGGCACCAATCATTGGGACAATTTATTATTAGAACGAGCTGCAATGAGCGGAACACGGGTGTTGTCAAAATTTGCAAGGGAAACACTGGAAAAACTTAAAAAAGGGTAAATGGCTCCAAAGAATATTTCTGTTTCTCCAAAAATACTTCATAGAGCGTATGACCTCATGTGTACTGCAAAGGCTATGACGGATATTTACGAAGAGAATAAGGATGTGGCTTCCAAGTATGTGCATGCCACTTCACGGGGACATGAGGCCATTCAGATTGCCGTGGGGATGCAGCTTAAAGCTCAGGACTGGGTAGCACCCTACTACCGCGATGATGCCCTGCTCCTCAGTATTGGTATGACGCCATTTGAACTCATGCTACAATTATTGGCAAAGAAAGATGACCCTTTTTCAGGGGGTCGGTCTTATTATTCCCATCCAAGTTTACGGCGGGATGATATGCCTAAAATTCCGCACCAATCTTCGGCAACTGGTATGCAGGCCATCCCCACGACTGGGGTAGCAATGGGGATTCAATATTTGGAAAAACAAAAGCTATCTGAAAAAGATGATTATCCCATTGTCGTTTGTTCCATGGGTGACGGATCCATTACGGAGGGCGAAGTGTCGGAAGCTTTTCATATGGCAGCACTGAAACAATTCCCAATTCTCTATTTAATTCAGGATAATGGGTGGGATATTTCTGCAAGTAATAGTGAGATACGCTCCAACAATATTGTGGACTATGTAAAAGGCTATGATGGGATTGAAGTTTTAGAGCTTGCAGGAAATGACTTTTTACAATCCTATCACACTATTCAAAAAACCATCGAAATAATGCGCAGAGAGCGCCGCCCGTTCTTTGCTCACGCGAATGTCCCTTTATTGAATCATCATACATCCGGAGTGCGCATGGAATGGTATCGTGATGATTTAGCGGAGCACGCCAAGGATGATCCATTGCCAATTCTCAAGAGTCAGTTAAAGGAAATTGGGATTAAGTCAGAAGAGATTGATAAAATTGAGAAAGAAGCGATCAAAAAGGTTGAGGCAGATTTTTTGAGAGCGGGGGATGCCGATGATCCTGACCCTGAAGAGCTATTTGAAAATATTTTTCAATCTACGGAAATAACCGAGGAAACTGGGAACCGTAATCCTGAAGGTGCCAAGGCTACCATGATGGTGGACTGTGCCTTGTTGGGCATCAAAGAACTCATGGAAGAGTATCCCGAATGTTTGCTGTATGGTCAGGATGTTGGGAAGCGATTAGGGGGGGTTTTCCGAGAAGCGGCGACTTTGGCAGATACGTTTGGCGATGATCGTGTGTTTAACACTCCCATTCAGGAGGCATTCATTATTGGCAGTACCGTAGGCATGTCAGCAGTAGGCTGCAAGCCAATCGTAGAGGTGCAGTTTGCAGATTATATTTGGCCGGGATTGAATCAATTATTTACAGAAGTGAGTCGTTCCTGCTATCTTTCTAGAGGAAAGTGGCCCGTCAGCTGTATCATTCGGGTGCCCATTGGTGCCTATGGGAGTGGAGGTCCTTATCATTCGTCTTCCGTGGAGTCTGTTTTGGCTAACATTAAAGGAATCAAAATTGTGTATCCATCTAACAGTGCTGATATGAAAGGACTCTTGAAGGCTGCATATCATGATCCCAATCCAGTTGTAATGCTAGAGCATAAGGGTCTCTATTGGAGCAAGATCAAAGGAACAGAATCAGCAATTTGTCCAGAACCAGATCGGGATTATATTTTACCCTTAGGGAAGGGACATATAATTTTGGAGGCAGAAAAATCACAGATAGAATCTGGAAATTCTCTTACAATCATTACTTATGGCATGGGTGTTTACTGGGGTAAATCAGCCGCAAAAAATTTCCCTGGACAGGTGGAAATCATTGACCTTCGAACCATATACCCTCTAGATGAAGAATTGATTTTTAATTCAGTTAACAAGCACAGCCGCTGTCTGGTAGTTACTGAAGAACCCAAAGAGAATTCATTTGCTCAGGCATTGGCAGGTAGGATCCAAGAAGATTGCTTCAGTTATTTGGATGCACCGGTATCAGTCATTGGAGCTGAGAATGTTCCGGCGATACCCTTAAATTCCATTTTAGAAGAAAGGTATTTACCCAATGCGAAAAAGATTGTTAAGGCAATAAAAGGATTGTTACTTAATTAGATAAAATTTTGGGAAAAAAATTGATTCCGCTGAGTAAATCAAAGAGATAAGGAGAAAATATGAAAATTAGCCTTTCGATAGTTCTGATTATACTAACCTCATCAGTTCTTTTTTCACATTGTCAGGTTCCCTGTGGTATCTATGACGATGCAGCGAGGATCAAACAAATACAAGAGGATATAACGACTATTCAGAAGGCAATGAAAAATATTAATGAGCTATCAAACAATAAAACTGTACCTCAAGATTTGAACCAATTAGTCCGATGGGTAAATACAAAGGAAGAACATGCGCAACATATTCAGGATGTCATAATGCAGTATTTTTTAGCTCAGAGAGTTAAACCAAAAAATGTTAACGATGAAGGCTATACAAAGTATGTATCTTTGACTATCTCCTGTCAAAAAATTATTTTTCATGCAATGAAGTGTAAACAAAACACAGAAGTATCTTACTCAGAAATACTCCTTAAAGAAGTAAATCTACTTATTGATAGTTATTTTGATGATCATGGAAAATTACACCTAAATGAATTGATGAGTAAGTAATTCTTCTCATGAGTTTGTAGTCAAAGGTTCTGCTGTCCGTAAATTTTTTCAGATATCATTTACTTTCTTCAAATAGCCTAATAGTTTCATCCAATATATTTTCTAATCTTAACTTCAGTTCTATTGTCAATCGATTGATTTCATCTATTTTATCAACTGTGATATAAACACTGTTTGGATTTGTCAGGACTCCAAAGTAGGACATTAGCTGTGTTAAGTTTGTTTGAACACTTTTAAAACTTATGTGATCTGACGCAACGATAATGAGTCCGGCTACTTTTCCAGAAGTATTTTTATAGTTTAGAAATTCGAATACGTTTTTTATGGCGCTGCTGAAAAATGAATTATAAATAGGCGTTCCAATGATCCATACGTCAGCCTCAGTTAGTTTATTTATCAACTCCTTTGTAGTTTGATTATAGTCCTCATTAGACCCATGATACATTTCAATATTTTCGTCAGCAAGATCGATCAGATCTAAATGATAAGATTTATTATTTAGGTAGTCATGGACATGGCTCATTACATGGATTGTTTTTGATAGTTTACGGGGGCTACCTGAAACAATTGCAATTTTCATGAGATTTGATTAAACAATTATTTTTTTCAACCGGGAAAATGTAACCTAATTATCCACTCTTGATAAAAATATATGTACAATTTGCCATGCATCCTTGATATTATTTGTTTCCAATAGTTTAGCACACGCTTGAAGCAATTCTTCGTTTGTAAAATCAGAATATTTATGTGATGATTTCTTTAATAATGTTGGTTCAGGAATTGTTTCTACGCTCGCTAATCGGGCGAGCAGTTTACCACTAAAAAGAGGGTTCCTCTTTATTGAGTCAGATAAGGTGTCAATGCCGATTGGACAAGTGCGCGGGGCAGGAAGCTCAAACAATCCTTGGTTTGCGCGTGTGTACCAATTAAATCCCATCCGGGCTACCTGATCTACTTTGGTTGGATCTATTTTCCCTGAGTCATTGATAATGTCTTTTTTGGCATGAAAATATACAATTTCTCCTAATAAAAGATTACCACCTGCTGGCTTATCACTAAACTGGATATGCTGGGTAAATTTGCATTCCATGATGAGGGGTGACTCCTCTACCCCCGGTGTGGAAACTATCTTACATGGATACTTGGTTAATCCTGATTTCTCAAACTCATCAACTTCTTTGGGATACTCTGCTGCGCAGATATTCATTTGTTCAACCATATCATGGGTTACTACAGAAAGGGTAAATTCTTTGGTATCCAGAATATTAGTGAGAGTATTTTTTGTTTTACCGGTACGACCGCTGAATGCCGGAGAAATCCCCACCATGGGTGGATTTGAGCTGAATGCATTATGATAACTGAAAGGGGCTAAATTAATATGGCCGTCTTTACTTTTACTCCCTGTAAATCCAATGGGGCGAGGAGCTACACTGCTGAGAAGTAATTGATGTCTCTCCCTCAGTTCTAATTTGTTAGGGTCAAATTGCTGGAATTTAGTCACTGAGTATAATTTTATTTATTAATGTTCCCAGTCCTTCAATTTCTAGGGATACTGTATCACCAGGATTCAACCATTGATTGTCAGTGATCTTTGAACCATTCAATTCCAGAAAGCAACCGGTACCGCAGGTACCTGAACCAATGACATCCCCTGGGAAAATATCCACCCCATAACTTACCCGTTCAATGATTTGGGCAAATGTCCAGGTCATATTGGCCAGTGTATCTTCTGATACCTGGATATCATTTACAAAGGCTTTCATTCTTAGATCATAACGATCACCTTCTGCAGAGGACTGCCTAAATGGTTCCAGTTCATCCTTGGTTACCAGCCAGGGGCCAAATGAAGAACCAAAATCTTTACCCTTTGCTGGACCTAGATTAAGTTTCATTTCTTGCATTTGCAACACACGGGCAGAAAAATCATTCATAATCATGAAACCAGCAGTATGATCATCCGCTTCTTCAGTTGATATATTTCTCCCGCTTTTGCCAATGACGGCTGCACATTCCAGTTCAAAATCTAGTTTTTCAGTATGACGCTGACGAACGGGGAAATCTCCCTCCCCAAATACGGCATGATGATTGGTAAAATAAAATATGGGAATTTCATCAAACTCAGGGATCATTTCCAAACCCCGGTTTTGTCGGGCAGTAGCTACATGCTGACGAAAGGCGTATGCATCGCGAACTGATGATGGGTTGGGAACTGGGGAAATTAATTCAACATCTTTGACTGGCATAGTTGGACTTTCATTACGTATAACGGCCCCTGCCAACTGCAACTGCTCTTTCCCTCCTTGAAGAAATTCCAGCATATTATCAGCAATTTGAGAATCTATAGCATTGAGATCATATATCTTACCTTCTTCCAATGCCCCAAATTTTATATTTCCATTTTGTTTATAGCTAATGAGTTTCATTTATATTTCTACTTTTTATTTTAGAATTAATCCATCCAACTCAAAGGATAATTAGCTTCATCAATCCTTAAAGCAGCTTCCGTCACATGCAACGGTTTAAATGTATCTATCATAACCGCTAATTCATCGGTGTGCTTTTTGCCTATGGAACTTTGATATTTTCCCGGCTGAGGTCCATGAGGAAGCCCCATGGGGTGCAGAGTGATGGATTCTTCCTGAATTCCCTGACGGCTCATGAATTCTCCTTTGGAGTAGTAAATGATTTCGTCTGAATCTATATTCGAATGGGGATAAGGCGCAGGAATTGCACCTGGATGGAAATCAAATAAACGGGGGACAAACGAGCAAATGACAAATCCATTGGCTTGAAAAGTTTGGTGCACTGGAGGGGGTTGATGAATACTTCCTACAATGGGTTCGAAATCGTGAATGCTTATGCTCCACGGGAAGTAATAGCCATCCCACCCAATCACATCGCAGGGATGATGGGAGTAAGTATATTCCTGAATTCCCTTTTGAGTTTTTACCTTCACCAGACACTCATTTTTATTGGTAATGGGATCCTGTAATTCCGGTAATTGAATGTCCCGTTCACAAAATGGGGAATGCTCCAATAACTGGCCAAAACGGTTGCGGTAACGATTGGGAGTTTCAACGGGTCCTGCCGATTCAATCACCAACATCCGAACCGTATCAGTTGGGTTTATTTGCCAAATCACACCTCGGGGTATCACTACATAATCACCGGATTTAACGTGCAAATTCCCAAAGTTGGAAATGAATTTTCCTTCCCCGGATTGAATATACAGTACCTCATCGACGGTTCCATTTCTATAGCAATAATCCATATTTTCAGAAACGGCTGCAACTGAAATGATTACATCCGAATTGAAAAACAATGGTATTCTGGCAGACAAAACATCTCCGGTGGTTTTTAAACTCGCTGTTGTAATATGCCGAGCTCTGTGTTTGGTTTTTGCCTTGGATAATTCCTGTTTAAATAATTCACCTACTTTAGAAATTTTGGTTGGACGCTGTAAATGGTACAGATTGCTGTAAATACCGGAAAAACCTTCACGGCTTACCAATTCTTCATAATAAAGACTACCGTCTTCCTTTTTAAAGGCAGTGTGTCGTTTCGGTGGAATTTTTCCCTGTTTATGGTAAAATGGCATGTTTAAATAAGAAAGTTAAAAGTTTCCATCATTACAGATTCCCACGTAACTCTTGTTCACGTTCAATGGATTCAAATAACGCCTGGAAATTCCCCTGTCCAAAACCACGGGAGCCTTTCCGTTGGATAATTTCTATAAATAAAGTTGGGCGGTCTTCTAATGGTTTGGTAAACAATTGCAGTAAATAGCCTTCTTCATCCCGATCCACTAATATTTTTAATTTTTTCAATACGGCCATATCTTCATCAATTGGGCCAACTCTCTTTTCTAAATCATCATAGTAAGTGTCAGGTACATCTAAAAAGTCCACTCCATTTGTCCGTAAAGCTGTGATAGATTTAATAATATCTCCCGTTAAGATTGCCAAATGCTGAACACCTGCGCCTTCATTAAAATCCAAATATTCTTCAATTTGGGATTTCTTGATTCCTTTTGCCGGCTCATTAATGGGCAATTTAACTTTCCAGTTTTTTGATCGAACCACGATAGATTTCAGGGATGAATACTGCGTACTGATATCCGTTTCATCAAACCGAACGAAAGTGGTAAATCCAAATATTTTTTCGTAAAATTTCTGCCATTCATCCATCTTGCCAGTTTCTACATTTCCTACCACATGGTCAATGGTAATAAGAGCAGTATCGGGGCGGGAGATATTCGGGAGATTTATCAGTTCAAATCCCGGTGCCCATAATCCAGAGTAATTTGAATCGTAAATAAAGGAATGAATGGTATCACCATAGGTCTTAATGGAAGATTTGCCATATTCTCCATTGTCATTTTTTTCTGCTGTTGGTTCCTGAACACTTTCAGCACCCCGGGACAGGCAGGAATCAAAGGCAGTCTTGTCGCAATCCACTGAGAAGGCAATATCATAAATTCCATCTCCATGCTTTTTTAACCAATCTGATCCGGGATGGTCTGAACTGAGGGGGGTGGTAAAGACAAAGAATTGGTGATTCTTTTTCAGAACGTAGGATACCTTTTCCCGCACACCCGTTTCAGGTCCGCAATAGGCATAAAGTTCAAATCCAAATGCAGATCGGTAATAATGAACAGCCTGTTTGGCATTGCCTACAAAATATTCCACATGATGAAAATCATGGATAGGAAAATATTCTGTACCGTTCCACTCAGTAGAGATTAATGCCATTTTCAAGTTACCTTTTAATTATATGAGAAATGTGATCAAAAAATATTGAGTTTTCTTCCTTGGTTCCGGTAGTGACCCGAACACATTCCGGCAGTCCAAACCCGGATAAATGACGGAGTATTACTCCTCTTTGAAGCATTGATTTACAAAATGATTTTGCAGCCTTTTCGTTTTTAAAAACCAATGTAAGAAAATTTGCTACGGAGGGTAGATATTCTAACCCATAATTATCAAATGATTTTTCCATCCCAGCGATTCCCTCTTCATTCAATTTCAAAGAATGTCGGAGATAATTCTGATCGTTCAATGCAGCAATAGCAGCAATCTGTGCCGGTGTTGATGGTTCGAAAGGCAATTTTACTTTCATGAGATTCTTGATTATATCTTTGTGGGCAAAGCCATACCCGATTCTAAAACCCGCCAGACCGTATGCTTTCGAAAATGTCCTTAAGGTGATTACATTGTCATATCTATAATGCATAGAATCAGGGTAATCTAATACATCTTTTGCATATTCAAAATATGCTTCATCCAGGAGAACCAAAACACGATTCGGAACTTTGGACATGAACGCATCAAATTTTTTGACATTAAAATAAGTTCCGGTAGGATTATCAGGATTCGCTAAATATATAATCTTTGTATGATTATTTATAGCTTTTGCCATTGATGCTAAATTATAATGGTAATGATCCATTGCAATCCAATTGGTTTTGAAACCACTGGCATTTGCCAAAACTCGAAAGCCTATAAATGAATTTTTTACGGCTATTATTTCGTCTCTCTTTCGAAGAAAAGTCCGCATAATTGTAGACATTATTCCTTCGCTTCCTGCGCCCATAATTACGTTTTCTACCTTCACATTAAAACGGGTTGCCAACATCTTTCTTAAATCAAATGCGGCTGAGTCCGGGTATCGATTATAATCAAAAAGAGCGTTTTTTACAGCATCCAGAGCCAAAGGAGAAGGCCCACTTGGATTTTCATTGGAAGCAAGTTTAATAACATATTTGAGGCCTAAATCTCGTTTTAGGCGGGAAATTGATTTCCCAGGCGTATAAGGGGAAAGATTCTTAATGTGTTCTGGTACTAAAGACATAATTCTTACTTAATAATATGTTATATTTGTTCTTCATTTTAAAATAAATTGGTTTTATAATTTCACGGAAACATATATTAAAGTTGGCATACAATTTATAAATTAATACGTGGATTTGATTAATAAATAAGGAATTTCTTTTTAATGTTTTTCCCTCACCGATTAAATTCATCCCTGATTCTAGGATAAACACAATTCAATGAGCAAAAAAAATAAAGAAAATAATTATCAGGACTATCTCAGAATAAATGATCTCTTGAATTTGCAAAATCCCCTTAGTGAAAAAAGTGGAATGATAGCGCATGAGGAGATGTTGTTTATAATTACTCACCAAGTGTACGAATTGTGGTTTAAACAAATTTTATATGAACTTGATTCCATTCTCACGATTTTTCAAAACGATTATATTGTTGAAAAAGAAATGGGAGTTATTAACTCCCGGATCTTGCGAATTATTGAAATCCAAAAAATATTATTAGATCAGATTACAGTTTTAGAGACAATGACACCATTGGATTTTTTGGAGTTTCGTGATTTACTTGTCCCTGCTTCAGGTTTTCAAAGCGTACAATTCAGGTTGTTAGAAATAAAAATGGGGTTAAAATCTTCCGATCGAATATTTTTTGAAAAACAAAGTTATAAAAATAGTCTGGATTCTTCGCAAAAAAAGATTTTATCCAAAGCTGAAAAAAAGCCTTCTCTATTTGATGGTGTAAATAATTGGCTCAATCGAATGCCATTTCTTGATTTTGAAGGATTCAAATTTTGGGATTCTTATCAGAAAGCGGTAAGCCAAAGTCTCCAAAACCAGAAAAATATATTCCTCAAAGACAGTACAATATCTTTACAGGAGAAGAAACAATTGGAGAAGGAGCATAATATATCGTATAAAAATTTCATTGCAATTTTTGATAATAAGAAACACAATGTATTGGTGAAAAATGGTAAGAGAAGATTGTCCTACAAAGCAATGCAAGCATCCTTATTAATTTTTCTGTATCGTGATGAGCCAGTCCTTCATTTACCCTTTAATTTGTTGACGAATTTAATCGATATGGAAAAATATTTAACTTCATGGAGGCATTTGCATTCACAAATGGCTCTCCGCATGATAGGAAAAAAGATAGGAACCGGAGGATCGCCAGGATACAGTTATTTGAAAACGACTCTAGAGAATCAAAAAATATTTTCAGATTTTATGGATTTAACGAGCTATTTCTTGCCCCGGTCTAAACTCCCGAAACTCCCGCGGAATTTCCAGAAAAATCTTGGGTTTTATTATGCACGATTAGAGGATAATAAATAATGAAATTTGATTTTTCAAAAATGCGTGCCCTTGTTTGCGGAAGTACAAAAGGTATGGGAAAAGCGACGGCTTTGCAATTTGCAGAATTGGGTGCTGAAGTTATTTTAGTAGCAAGGAACAAGGCATTGTTAAAAGAAACAATTGCAATGCTCCCTACCATAAATAACCAGAGTCATCATTTTATTTGTGCAGATTTTTCTAAACCAGAAACCTTGGAAAAAGCTGTAAATGAGATTGTAACAAAGGATAATCCGGTTCATATATTAGTTAATAACACTGGAGGTCCGCCTCCCGGAGAACTTGTAGATAGTAACCTTGAAAGATTTTACCAGGGATTTTCTCAACATATCATTTGTAATCAAATTCTTGTGAAAGCAGTCATTCCTGGTATGAAAAAAAATAAGTACGGCCGTATTATCAATATTATTTCAACTTCTGTGAAACAACCGATCAAAGGATTGGGAGTTTCAAATACAATTCGCGGAGCAGTAGCATCCTGGGCAAAAACCTTGTCCAATGAAGTAGCTCCTTTTGGGATCACTGTAAATAACATTCTTCCCGGTGCAACCAACACTGGCCGCTTGACTTCGCTATTTCAACACATAGCTAAAGAAAAAAATATGAGTCCGGAAAAAATAAAAGAAGAATGGGTCCAGATGATTCCAGCTGGTAGAATCTGTGAGCCAGAGGAAATAGCAAATGCTATAATATTTTTGGCCTCCCCCTTTGCAGCTTACATTAACGGGATAAACCTCCCTGTAGACGGTGGAAGATTATCATGTCTGTGATTAATGGTGTGAAATTCAAAAGAAATAAATTTCAGTTTTCCAGATTAACAAATCTTGATGGTCAATACGTACGGGAAAAAATAAAGTCGTTTTTGCAAGAAGATGGCAGCGAAGATGATATCACCACAAATTATTCAGTAGATACGTCCATGAAAATGGAAGCTGTACTGATTGCAGAGGAAGAATGTGTGGCCGCCGGTTTGTCAATCCTACCCCATTGTTTTCCAAAAGATATAATGATACAATCCTTTATTATGGATGGTGACATAGGAAAAACAAATGAAGTTTTAGCAAAAATTCGTGGTTCAGCACGAACAATACTGAAACGTGAGAGAGTTGTATTGAATTTACTGCAAAGACTTTTCGGAATTTCGACAAAAACCCGCCAGTATGTAGAACGAACCCAAAACTATAATTTCAAAGTGTTGGATACAAGAAAGATGACTCCCGGGTTAAGAATGTTTGAAAAATTTGCTGTGGCGGTTGGCGGTGGTTATAATCATCGATTGGATTTGAGTACTGCAGTATTGATAAAAGATAATCACATCATTTCTGCAGGAGGATTGGAGCCAGCGGTTAAAAAAATCCAGGATTCAAATCCGGGAATCCCAATCGAATTGGAGGTAGATACTCTTAAACAATTAGAGCAGGGGCTAGATTTGAATGTTGATGGATTTTTATTAGATAACATGTCGCCGGAAATGGTGAAGAAAGCGTTAAAGATAGTGAATGAACATCCGAATGGTACGGATGTTTTTGTGGAAGCTTCCGGGGGAATTCATTTAGATACGATTGGTGCTTATGCAGAAACGGGCATTCATGCTTCTTCCGTTGGATCGCTTACTACAAAAGTGAAGAATATTGACTTAAAACTGGAGATAAATCCTATTTAGAAATGCTGAAAATAATGAATTATATAAATGGTGAATTAGTTCCTCCAGCTTCCAGAAAATACCTGAAAAATGTCTGCCCATCTACCGGTGAAAATTATTCCCTGATTCCGGACAGTGATAAAAACGATGTGAATCAAGCTGTAGAAGCTGCGCAACAAGCGTTTAAATCGTGGAGTAAAACACCGAAGCGGGAACGGTCAGATATCCTTATGAAGCTGGCTGATGAAATTGAAAAACATAGTGATGAACTTATTGCTGCGGAAAGCAAGGATAACGGAAAGCCGAAATGGCTTGCCCAGGCGGTTGACATACCTCGTGCACCCGAGAACTTCAGATTTTTTGCAACAGCTATTCTCCATTTTAATTCAGAAATTCATGAAATGGATGGACAGGCTCTAAACTATACGTTACGACAGCCAATTGGTGTTGCCGGCTGTATCTCTCCCTGGAATCTTCCACTGTATCTTTTAACCTGGAAGGTTGCGCCGGCATTAGCTGCTGGAAATACTGTTGTGGCAAAACCATCGGAAGTAACCCCGATGACAGCGTTTATTTTCAGTAAAATTTGCCAAAAATCCGGCTTACCAAAAGGAATATTAAATATCGTTCATGGAACTGGAGAAAAAGCAGGAGATGCTCTCACTCGACATCCGGATGTGCCAATAATTTCATTCACTGGAGGAACAGAAACAGGCGGGAAAATTGCTGCCGCCACCGCTCCATTTTTTAAAAAACTATCATTAGAGATGGGTGGGAAGAATCCTAATATTGTTTTTTCTGATGCAGAATTTGATAACGCTGTGGAGATGGCAGTGAAAGCATCCTTTTCAAATCAGGGACAGATTTGCCTCTGTGGTTCACGTCTTTTTGTCCAGGAAGATATTTACGATAAGTTTAAATCTGACTTTCTTGAAAAAACCAGAAACCTGGTGGTTGGCGATCCCCGGGATGACTCAAGTAATCTGGGAGCTATAGTGTCAAAGCAGCATATGGAAAAAATCTTATCTAAGATTGAACAGGCCAGGAATGAAGGTGGAAAAGTCTTAACGGGAGGAAAACGTCTTCAGTTAGAGGGAGAACTGAAAAACGGCTATTATATTGAACCCACCATTATAGAAGGACTCCCGGCAGACTGTCAAACGAATCATGAGGAAATATTTGGGCCTGTAGTTTCCATGATTCCTTTTAAGTCAGAAGAAGATGTCATCAGCATGGCTAATTCCACACGCTATGGACTTTCAGCCAGCATATTTACTTCAGATGTGAGTCGGGCTCACCGGGTCGCTTCCGCTATTGATTCTGGAATAGTTTGGGTCAATACTTGGTTGCTCAGGGATTTGCGAATTCCTTTTGGTGGAATGAAAAGTTCAGGAATCGGAAGAGAAGGGGGATTTAACTCGCTTCAGTTTTTTACAGAACTAAAAAATGTGTGTATTAAAATATGAATTTAGATAAAATTGAAAGCAAGAATGCACCAGAACCAGTAGGCTTATACCCCCATGCCCGAAAAGTTGGTAATTTTCTCTTTTTATCCGGAGTGGGACCACGAGAACGAGGTAAAAAAGAAATCCCCGGCGTTGAGTTGGGTGGGAGCGGGGGAATTATATCCTATGATATTGAGGTCCAGTGCCATTCAGTTTTTAAAAATGTTAGGTCAATTTTGGAAGATGCAGGGTCAAGTTGGAACCAACTGGTGGATGTAACCATATTTCTTACAAATATGAAGGTTGATTTTCCAACTTTTAACCGGCTTTACGGTGAATATTTCAAGACCAATCAACCGTGCCGGACGACAATAGAGATCAAGTCCCTACCTACCCCAATAGCAATTGAACTTAAATGTATTGCAACCATCTAAAAACAGTGATCAACGATAAAATTTTTATGTCTTTTTGGGTTAAAAGGAATCATTAGTGCTACCGCCAATTGACTTTAAAAACTGGATTGAAGAGAACCGCCATCTGCTCAAACCACCCGTTGGGAACAAGGTGGTTTACAAAGATACAGAACTCATCATAATGGTGGTGGGCGGACCCAATACACGAAAAGATTATCATATCGATGAAGGCGAAGAATTTTTCTACCAACTAAAGGGTAATATGGTCTTGCGCATTATGAAATCAGGAAAACCGGAAGATATTCACATTAAGGAAGGCGAAATTTTCCTGCTGCCACCCAAAATACCACATTCACCACAGAGATTTGAGGATACTGTGGGCCTGGTTGTAGAGCGAAAGCGTCATGCTGACGAACTGGATGGATTTCAGTGGTATTGTGACGAATGCAATGCTCTCTTGTATGAAAAGCATATTGCCCTGACAGATATTGTAGCTCAGTTACCGCCTTTATTTGAGGCTTTTTGGGAAGATGAAGATGGTCGCACCTGCAAAGAATGTAACGCCTACTTGGAAAAACCCTGAATTTGTTTAAAATTGACATTCACACCCATATCCTCCCAGGAAACCTGAATAAACTGACCGAAACGTTTTCGGATCCCCGTTTTCTGCAGTTAGATAAATTAGATGAGCAAAATGCCATACTGAAAAAAGATCAACAGTCCTTTAGGAAAGTAGGCTGCAATTGCTGGCATGCCCCTGAGCGCATCAAAGACTGCAATAAAACCGATGTAGATATGCAGGTCTTATCTACCATTCCCGTATTATTTTCATATTGGGCGGATGATGCAGAATGTTTGAAACTTTCTCAATTTCTTAATGACCATATTTCCCATATAGTCCAGGAAAATCCAGAATATTTTCTGGGGTTGGGCACCATTCCTATGCAAAATGCCGATCTGGCTATTGAAGAAATGGATCGTTGTGTGAATGAGCTGAAATTTCCTGGAATTGAAATCGGATCAAATGTAAATGGTAAGAATCTTTCGGAAGAAGCATTTCACTCCATATTTAAACATGCAGAAAAAATTGGCTGTTCAATATTTGTTCACCCCTGGGAAATGATGGGACAATCTGATATGAAAAAATATTGGCTGCCTTGGCTGGTGGGGATGCCTGCAGAAACATCACGGGCTATTTGCTCAATAATGTTTGGTGGTATTTTGGACAAGTATCCGGCACTTAAAATTGCCTTTGCCCACGGCGGTGGTGCTTTCCCATTTACTATTGGGCGCATTGAACATGGCTTTAATGTTCGCCCGGACCTCTGTGCAATTGACAATGAAAGATTGCCCTCATCCTATCTGGAGCATATATATGTGGATTCACTGGTACATGATGAAAAAGCAATGTCCTTTCTGATTGACACATTGGGGGAAAATCAAATTGCCCTGGGTTCCGATTATCCCTTCCCATTGGGTGAACATCATCCTGGAAAACTGATTGAAGACATGAATTTATCCGACTCCACAAAACAGAGGTTATTGGCTGGTACTGCCTTGGAGTGGCTAGGCTTGGACCAAAGTGAATTCATCCGCAATTAGCCCTACCGATTTAAACTTTGCCCTGGAACAGGATAATTATGATCCGCAGGCTCACTTCAGGGGGAGATTTCACTTCCCTGAAACCGAATCTGGTGAGTCATTTATCTATTTTTCCGGCAATTCTTTGGGACTCCAGCCTGATACTGCAGAGCAATATATAACAGAAGAATTAGACGCCTGGAAAAAGCTGGGTGTTGAAGGACATTTAAATGCCAAACGCCCCTGGCTGCCATATCACGAATTACTAACTCAATACACAGCCGAAATAGCAGGTGCTTTTGAAAAAGAAGTGGTGGTGATGAACTCTTTAACTGTGAACCTGCATTTGCTCATGACTTCCTTTTATCGACCCAAAGGCAAACGAAAAAAAATACTTATTGAGGACAACGCCTTTCCTTCCGATCGATATGCCGTTCAATCTCAGCTGAAAATTCATGGAAATCATCCTAAAGAAGGTTTAATAATACTCAATCCTGATCAGGGGGATACAATTACCACCGAGTGGATTTTTGACTGCTTCCATCATCATGGGCATGAAATTGCACTCGTGCTTATCGGAGGTGTGAATTATTATACCGGGCAAGCCTTTGATATGAAAGCCATTACCAAGAAAGCTCATGAGTACGGATGTTTAGTTGGATTTGATTTGGCCCATGGTGCAGGAAATCTCCATCTTAAATTACATGATTGGGACGTGGATTTTGCGGCTTGGTGTGGTTATAAATATTTGAATGGTGGCCCTGGAGCCCCTTCTGGAGTTTTCATTCATGAACGCCATCTGGGTAAATCAGACATCCCCCGTTTTGAAGGTTGGTGGGGACATGATAAATCAACCCGCTTTCAGATGCCTGATAAGTTTGTACCAACAGCTACTGCAGAAGCTTGGCAGCTCTCAAATCCACCCATATTTTCAATGGCTTCATTATTGGCTAGTCTGGAAATATTCCATGAAGCGGGGATAGAAAGTCTCAGGAAAAAAAGTGAAAAGCTCACATCCTATCTGGAATTACTGCTGAAATCTGAATTGAATGAACATATTACAATTATTACTCCTGTCTCTGTGAGAGGCCGGGGATGCCAACTCTCCATAAGGCTGAAAAATCCAATTTACAATACCATAGATATTCTCCGTGAAAAAGGAGCAGTTTGCGACTGGAGGGATCCGGATGTGCTCCGGGTAGCACCTGTGCCCTTGTATAATTCCTTTGCTGACTGTCATCAATTTGTCCATCTTTTGAAAGAGATACTTAATGGATCATGATATGAAAATAATCATTGGTTCTGGTTTGGCAGGTCCCCTTCTGGCTATTTACCTGAGCCAGCGTGGATATCCTGTACAGCTATATGAAAAACGGCCGGATCTTCGGGTAGAAAATATTCCTGTAGGCCGATCTATTAATCTGGCTCTTTCTCACAGGGGAATCAAGGCCATTAAGTCTGCAGATGTTTTTGATAAAATAGATCCCCTGCTCATTCCCATGAAGGGTCGGATGGTTCATCTCTCTGGTGGAGATATTGAATTCCAGCCTTATAGTATTCATCCTCATGAGTACATCAATTCTGTATCTAGGGGAGAATTAAATAAAATTCTTATGACCAAGGCTGAAGCATCAGGAAAAGTGCAGATTTATTTTGATCATTCGTTATTAGAAATAGATGAGTATACAAATGAACTGATTTTTGAAAATGGAAACCGGGCTCCGGTTGCAGATCACGTTTTTGGAGCCGATGGAGCAGGTTCAGTCATCCGGAAACATATTGACGGGAAAGTATTGTCACCATCTTATGTAGATCCACTGGGCCATGATTACAAGGAGCTTCATATTGCGCCCAGTAAAGATGGCGAGTTTCAATTAGATTCTAGTGCTCTGCATATATGGCCCCGGGGTGAATTCATGCTCATTGCTCTGCCAAATATGGATAAATCATTTACTTGCACATTATTTTTGCCGACCGAAGGCAAAAGGAGCTTTAAATCTCTGAGAACACCAGAATTAGTAACAGAATTTTTTCATACTTATTTTGAAGATGTCCTACCTCTTGTGGAAAACTTTCCCAATGCTTTTTTTGACAATCCTACTGGAAAACTGGGGACAGTTTATACAGATGAGTGGCAATATAATAATCAGTACTGCCTGATAGGTGACGCGGCTCATGCGGTTGTACCCTTTTTTGGGCAGGGCATGAATGCGTCATTTGAAGACTGTGAAGTCCTCATGCAATGTTTGGATGAAGCCCAGGGAAACTGGGAGGGGGTGTGTGAAAAATATAGTTCTGTCCGGAAAGCAGATGGTGATGCCATTGCTAAAATGGCCATAGAAAACTATGTGGAAATGCGAGATTTGGTAACCCGAAAAGAGTTTATACAACAAAAAGAAATAGCCAACATACTGATGGAACGATTTCCTGACCGATTTATTCCCCGATACAATATGGTGAGTTTTACCTCCATCCCCTATTCGGAGGTCTATAGGCGGAGCGCTATTCAGAAAGAAATTATTTCTAAGCTTGATCTTAAGAAACCGGACATAACCGCAGCTGAATCTATGGTCAAAGAAAAGCTGTCCCCCTTGGTATGATTGTATCACTACAGCATCAAAGGAAAGTATACACCCTTGATACATCTCTCTTTGTAGATTTGTCCATCCCCTATCATTTTAATGGGCCCCAGCCCAATTATTATGATGTGAATCCAGGAAGGTTAGTCCCATTAAAATTAGGAAAAAAATCTTACTCAGTTGTGGACGGAGCCGGAAGCAATGTATCAGAAATCAGTATGAATATCCACTGTACGGGTACCCATACAGAATGTGTGGGACATTTGTTGGAACAAAATAATTCAGTGACAGAATGTATTAAGGATCTTTTCTTTCCGGCGGTACTTATAACGGTGCAACCCATACTTTTTTCGGCCTGTGCTGATAACTATCATGTCACTGTTCAAAGAGGTGAACAGGTTATTAACAGGGAATCTCTTGAAAAGGCATTTCAACAGTTTCAGGATTACCGTCCGTTATCCATTATAATCCGGACCCTGCCCAATCCCGTAGAAAAACGATTCTATCGCTATACAGAACAGGTCCCGGTTTTTTTCACCCACGATTCTATTGCTTTCCTGTCAAGTCAAGAAATTCAGCATCTGGTAGTGGATATTCCCAGTCTGGATCGGATGGAAGATGATGGCATTTTGGGTAATCATCGAATTTTCTGGGGTAACGGAAAAGACCTCAAGAGTGATCTGGACTCCAATTCACATCGAACAGTTACAGAACTGGCATATATTCCAGATGATGTTGAAGATGGTTTTTATTTTCTGGAAATCCAGCTGCCCCGTTTCCAATGTGATGCAGCCCCCAGTAGGCCCATGCTCATGAAGCCCGTTTAAAGACTGTTGGATGTAAAATAATTCGAACGTATTATTTCCAGGTTTTCTATGGTTTCCTTTCATCAAACAATTCATTCGTTGCAATGAAGAATTACCGCTCCTTGATCAAATACAAATCAGTTAAAAAAAAGGCGAGCAAAAGAGGGCTCTGAACGAATTTAAATGAGTTTAGTTTTCAGGGGATTCATCGGGAGCAAGCACAGCATAATTTTGCCAAAATTCCACCGATTCAGCCCAATCTTCCGATGTATATTGTCCCTTTGTTCCCCCGGGAAGCTCCATTTGATTCCGCATCATAGTTATCGGTCCCATTGGTAATTTATCAATTCCTTCAGGAATAGCATTTATACTGATTAGTTCCCATTCTTCAGTTGTACTCTGTTCGTTGTTTTCTTTTAAAACATCGTGACGATATAATACCAGCTTCACCTTTCCTGCTGGCAGAGGTGTACCATTTAAAGCGCGAATACGTAAATAAGGGTTTTCCCCTTCTCTCCGTTTTACTCTTTTAGTTATGAGTTTTGTGTTTTCATCAATCTTTACCAGCGGACATATAAAATGATGTACAAGTTTTGGGGATACTTCAACTAATACGACTCCATTCCTGTATCCTTGCCTGAAATGATTATTACTTAACCTTTCTTCTGCATGAAGGGCAATTTCTTCAAATGATAGATTGGATGAATAGGTTTTTCCTGATCCTTTTACCTGCCGGCGTACAAATTCGTTTACTGCAACCATATAGTAAAATTCATAAATGATAAGAAGAGGAGTTAATGTTTAATTTCCTGGCTTCGTTTTTTTATAATCGATATTATGCACTATTTCCTCTCCATTCACTCCCTATTTAAGGTTGAATATTTTAGAGTATATTTTTTAAGGAATTTGTTTAGAATAAATTAGCTCTGAGGGGATTCCCAGTCAGAAAAGAAGCCTCCTCCCATGAGTTCGTCAAACATTTCTACAGGTAGCGCAGGTGAAGTAGAAAAGCTTATTCCAGAGTAGTGTGAAATTTCAACCGAAGTCTGCATAGCAGTTTTTGTATTTTGGAAATCTACCAAGAACAAAAGATCATACTCACCTAAAATTGCAAACATTTTGAGAATATCACCATTACGTTTTTTAATGATTTCTACAATTTTTCCTGTCCGTTCTTGGGACATGTTGGTGAACCCCTCTGCAGTATATTTCCCGAACATTATAAATGTTGACATAAAGCTCACTCCTTTATAAATATGTTAATTACAAAATTGACACGGAAACATAATCAAAGAATTCTCAAGAATGAAACAAAAGAATCACTGGGCTTGCTTTTTGAGATTTCTAGAAAAAGGGTTATAATGATGTTATTATATAGATTCCTCCATTATAATCAACAATGAAAAGTTCACCCTCATTTGTTTTACCAAATGAGGATAAATAAAAACTATTTTTGTTCATACTATTTAAAATCTCAAGGGTGTGATTTTTTATATTTTTAGTTTCACCGTTTTCATAGATAAAACTCCAGACTTTACCAGTGCAATAGTCACCAAAAATGTATCGTCCGTAAAATTCGGGAATTTTATTCCCGCGATAGACATATCCACCTGTAATAGAACATCCATCCATTTTAGTTTGTTTTATTCCAGCCAGAGTTTTAAAGTAATTGGCATTATTTGGATATTCCCAAATTGGCTCAATAAGATTTGTATTATTGCATTCGATTTCTTCAGGATAACAATGGAATCCCTCCATTATATTCCAGCCAAAATTTTGCCCACCCATTTTATTTGCCAGAATGACATCAATCTCTTCCCAGTTATTTTGCCCAACGTCCCCGATAAATAAATCACCAGTCAGCGAATCAAAGGAAAAACGCCAAGGATTTCGTAATCCGTAACAAAATATTTCTTCTTTTACATTTTTCTTACCGATAAATGGATTATTATGTGGAATTGTATATTTTTCTGCATTGGTATTCACATCGATCCGGAGAATTTTCCCAAAAAAATTATTAAGATTTTGAGCATTACGTTCAGGGTCTCCTGCAGATCCCCCATCACCAAACCCGATATACAAATAACCATCTGGTCCAAACGCAATGCTCCCTCCATTATGGTTGGAATAAGGTTGTTTCAATTTTAGCAATATTTTTTCTGAGCTCGGATTAATAGTGAGACTGTCTGCTTTGAATCGTGAAATGATAGAATAATCATTCTTATCTACATAATTAACAAAACAGAATCCATTTATTGAAAATTCAGGGTGAAAAGCAAAACCCAATAAACCCATTTCATCACCCGGAAATAATGGATAATGAACCCTGTCTTGAATATCCAAAAACGGAAGTTTTAATACAGTTTTGTAATTCACTATTTTAATGACGCCTTTTTGCTCAACCACGAATATCATTTTGTGATCTGTTGGATGAGAAACTGCATAAATGGGTTTATCAAATCCGTCTGCGATTTTTCTTGTTTGAATTTGAGAGACTGAATATGAAATAAAAATCAAACCAATAAGGAAAAAGGTATGTATCTTTTTTATGACCCGGTGCAATTCGTTTTCTCCCATTTAAGATAAAAACTAAACATAAATATAATGAGAAATTTCTATTAATAATGAATATAGCAGTATTAAAATATTTTGTGACTTAGAGAGGAAGATAATTCAACATTATTATTAATAAATATTTTTTAGATATTCAAAGGTAGGGTCTTCAATTTCATAGCGTTATTCGTATAATTAAATTGGTTTCAGCAATTTATAAAGATGCCTATATGACAGCAGGGATTACTTTTGTTGGAGGCTCTATCGAAGTATTAGCTAGTTTTTTTCCCATGATGAACAAATCCATTTAAAACCCATAAAATCAGATGTCCACAATCATTGTGAAGAAGGCAACTGATTCTGCTGGTATTTAATAAATGTTCATTGCACAGCGAAAACCGAAATCACTGAACTGTTTTTCAGGAGCAAGACTGCTTCGTGCTGCACAACGCGTGAAGCGGATTAGGTGCCGCCATGATCCTCCCCTTGCCACACGGCGGACACCACGCTTGGGACCATTGGGATTTCGGTTTGGAGAAATATCATAGTAATTTGGATCATACCAATCTGCGCACCATTCATGGATACCCTCTGACATATTGTAAAGGTTATAACCATTTTTCCCTTCAGTTCCCTTAATGGTAAGATAATCATTTCGTCCTCCCAAATGGTTCCCAGGGAGTTTGTTTCCCCAGGAATATTCACATCCTTCCACACCGCCTCGTGCGGCTTTCTCCCGTTCTGCTTCAGTTGGTAAAAGGTAAGGTTTTCCCGTTAACTCTTTTAACCAATTACAATATGTGTTTGCATCGTACCAACTGGTACCAACTACAGGATGATCCGGGGTTGAAAATTTTGGTTTATTCCAAAACGGAGGAGGAGGATATGCTTTCATTTTTATGAACAATGCATACTCTCTGTTTGTTACCGGATATTTACCAATTGCAAAAGAATCAACCCAAACAGTATGGATAGGCGCTTCATTTGATGAACCGTTTTTACTTCCCATAAGAAAACTACCTTCGGGGATTTGGATATATTCCGGTTCGATATAGCTTTGTTTGTTCACTTACTAAAATTACTTTTAAATTTATTACAAAAAAGAAAAGAAGGAAGGTTCAAAAGTATCCTTAAACTTACATTCATAACATTAGTTTACTTTAATATTACTATTTAAAAATATGTGGATAGGTGAAAAAGACAGTAAAACCTTTTCTTATCACAATAGTATTGCAAAACTTTTTGGTAAACAACCAATTATTGTGGGGAAGTGAGTAGAGTGATCTGTACAATGATCTCCGTCATCGTTCCAACGTACAATCGCGCCCATCAGCTTCCCAGGACTCTTGATTCAATTTTATGTCAATCCTGCTCACCAAAGGAAATTATCGTTGTGGATGATGGATCCACCGATGAAACCTTAGCTTTGATGACTTCCGAGTATCCGGAGATTGTGTTTATTCAGCAACAAAATACTGGTGTAAGCAGTGCTAGAAATGTGGGAATAAAACGTGCATCTGGCGACTGGATTGCATTTCTTGATTCAGATGATGAATGGCTCCCGGAAAAACTAGAAATCCAGATGAAAGCGCTTTATGAAAATCCCGAAATAAAAATATGTCATACAAACGAAATCTGGATTCGGAATGGAAAAAGGGTTAATCCTAAAAAGAAACACGAAAAATTTGGCGGATGGATTTTTCAAAAGTGTCTGCCATTGTGTTGTATTTCTCCATCTAGTGTGATAATTCACAAAAGTATTTTTAAAGAGATCGGATTATTTGATTACTCTCTTCCCGTGTGTGAAGATTACGATTTGTGGCTCCGTATTACTGCACGGAATCCAGTGTTGTATATCGAGGAACCGTTTCTTATCAAATATGGGGGTCATGAGGATCAGCTTTCCAAAAAATACTGGGGTATGGACCGATTCCGAATTAAGTCCTTGGAGAAAATCATATCTTCAAGAGTACTTTCAGAATTGGATGAAAATGCAGCAAAAAAAATGCTGATGGAAAAAATATATATTTTCATTCAGGGTGCCCAAAAACGAGGCAATATAAAGGAAGTCAAAAAATTTAAAGAACAATACTCAGAATTTTTATCGTGATAGGAAAAGTAAATTTTGTAGTTGCTCTCTCTTGCGAGGCAAAACCGATAATCAGTCATTTCAATCTCAGGAAAAGGGATTCCACCTTATTCAAGGTCTATTCTAATCAAGATCATTCAATCCGGCTTATTATTTCAGGTATTGGATCATCTGCTTCATTAAAAGCAACAAAACACCTTGCTTCAGTTTCGAAAGACGATACTAGTACAACAGCTTGGTTGAATATAGGAATTGGCGGTCACAAAGATTTACCACTGGCGACAGCTATTTTAGCTCAAAGGATTGTTGATTCTAAAACGAAACAGTCATGGTTTCCACAGTTGGTATTCGATCCACCATGTTTAACGGCATCAGTTAAAACAGTTGAAAAACCTGACTTTAATTATCCAGACGATAATGTTGTAGAAATGGAAGCATCTGGATTTTATTCTGCTGCGGAATCATATTCAACAAGGGAAATTATTCACTGCATGAAAATAATTTCTGATAATTCTCAGTCTCTTTCCAGGCCACCACTTACTGAAACTATGGTTGATGAATTAGTTAACAGAAATCTATCAAGCATAAAAGAGTTGGTGAGAAAACTTCAGGTTTTATCAATGGAGGAAGAAGAAAGAACTTCAGATCCTCCATTTTTACAAGAGTGCCTTTCCCTCTGGCATTTTACTGTCACTCAAACCCATCAATTGAAATCTCTCCTCCGGAAATGGTTATTACTTCAGCCAGGGAAAAATGTTTTAGATGTTTTATTACCTAACTGTAAGGATAGCCGTAATGTCATTCAAACATTGGATCTTCATTTGAAGAATACACCTGTATGGATGGATCATGATTGAAACAATTTATATAGAATCGGAAATTCGAAGCCATCCCAGGACTGAAAGTATCCTCAGCCGTTTTTCAAAAGCAAGGATTGTGGAATGTGAACGCTATGGGGAAGTATTCAATCCTAAAAAACAGAATTTCCGTTTACAGAAAAAGAAACCGGCGCTTATTCTTGCCAGGAAACACGGGAATTTTATATTGGATGCTCCGAAAGGATTTGGAATTGGTGGAAGGAAAAATTATTATTTTTCCCACATGCTCAACTGTATTTATGACTGCAGATATTGTTTCCTTCAGGGAATGTACCGTTCAGCAAATTATGTATTATTTGTGAATTATGAAGATTTCCAGAATGAAATAAATAATATTGTAGAACAAAATCCTGATGAGAAAGAAATCACTTTTTTCTCCGGTTATGATTGTGATTCCCTTGCTCTGGAATCAGTCACCCGGTTTGTACGGGAATTTCTTCCCTTCTTTCAAAAACATAAAAAAGCAGTTCTTGAACTTCGCACAAAAAGCATCAATGTTAATGAATTATTGAATCATGAAGTCATTCCCAACTGTGTTGTTGCCTATAGTTTTACTCCTGAAAATATTTCTCAAAAATTGGAACATGGTGTCCCACCTGTAAAAAAACGGATACAGACAATGAAGAGCTTGGCTGAAAAAGGCTGGCGAGTTGGGATACGTCTGGATCCGTTGATTTACCATGAATCCTATAAAAAAAATTACAGGAAATTGATTCAGGAAATTTTTTATACGATTTCGGCTGAAAGTATTCATTCTGTGAGCACTGGCCCAATGCGTTTCCCGGAAAAAATGTTTCATACTATTGAACGGCTTTACCCGGATGAACGTTTGTTTGCAGGCCCCCTTGAAAATCGAAATGGTTTAACTTCCTATTCAGAAGAAATTGAGACAGAAATGATGAATTTTTGTAATACTATTTTAGAAAATCATCTACCGAAAAATAAGCTTTTTTCCTGCCTTCAATCATCATTTTAACTTTTTTTTAATATCGAATACCTAATAGAACTATGAATCGTATACCAACACATCTACTTTTGCTGCTTGTAGCACTATCCCAACTACTTAATGGAACCAGCCCATCAAAAATTGATCCTGCTACATTACATTTAAAAGAAGCCTTTGCCGTGAGGGTTTCTACTCCTCCAATAATTGATGGAGACCTTACTGATCCTGTCTGGAAAAAAGCTGTTCCCATTTCGGACTTTTTACAGGTAGAGCCTGAAGATCTGGGAAGTCTGATAGAACTCACTGAGGTGCGCATACTCTACGACGATGACAACATTTATGTGGCTATCCGCGCCTTTGACTCAGAACCTGAAAAAATTGTAGGGCGCCTTGCACGACGGGATTCCTGGATGGAAGCAGGAGAGAATAATGCTGACTGGGTGGGGGTAATGTTTGACAGCCGAAACGATAATCGTACAGCTTTTGCCTTTAGTGTCAATGTTTCTGGAGTCAAATTTGATGCCTACATTTATGACGATGAAGAAATTGACATATCATGGAATGGAATCTGGGATGTTGAAGTGAACAGGGATGAGCTGGGCTGGGTGGCAGAATTCGAACTTCCCTTTTCCATGTTTAGGTTCAGTGCAGTGGGGAATCAAGAATGGGGTATGTTGCTTGACCGGAGAATACAAAGGAAACAGGAAAAACAAATGTGGCCGGGGATAAAACGGGGAACTGAAGGGTTTGTGTCACGTTTTGGAGTTCTGAGAGGCATCGAGGATGTTCCTCCTCCCAAACAATTAGAAATTTTACCATATATTCTGGGAGGAATACACAAAAACGATGATGATCGTCTGACTAAAAATACTGGACTTGATGTAGAATATGGACTTGGCAGCAACACGACACTGAATGTGGCATTTAATCCCGATTTTGGGCAGGTTGAAGCGGACCCATCCGTGTTGAATCTCAGTGCATTTGAAACTTTTTATGAGGAAAAACGACCGTTTTTTGTTAAGGGAGGATCCTTTTTTAAGAATCGTATCCAGTTTTTCCATTCCAGGCGGATTGGCAAAGAGCCTGGATATTTTTCTCCCTCTCATGGAGAAATTATTGAAAGTCCAGATTTTACTACAATTTTAAGTGCGGTAAAAATCATGGGAAAAACAGAAAGCGGATTAAGTTTTGGGGTTATAGAAAGTGTGACGGATGAAGAGTACGGAATTTGGGAATATGAAATTGGAGACTCAACTCTAGCCCAGGATTTTCTTTTGGAGCCCTACACAAATTATTTTGTAGGTCGCGTTGAAAAACCAATCATAAATGATGTGTCCACCATCGGTGCTATGGTTACGGATATCAGGCGAAAAGAGGCAACGGGAGCATTTACCGGTGGGTTGGATTGGGACGTACGGTTGTTTGACAATCGGTTTGGATTTAGTGGACAACTGGCACAATCAGATGTCAATGGGGATAAGGGCTATGCCGGGAGGTTTTATGCAGGATATTCTGATCCTGTCTGGTGGAATGTAAATATTATAGGCGCCTGGTTTAGTGATTCTTTTGATATTAACGATCTGGGTTTTTTGGAAAGAAATGGGTTTTGGAAATCGGGTATATTCGGGGAAATACGGAGACAGGATCCTTGGGGCCCATTCTTAAGGAATGAGCTGGAGTATCGCTTTTTTTACAAATCTCGAAATGATGGACTGCCGCTGGCGAAACACCTTAGAATTGAACAAAATAACTCAACAAAGAACTATTGGCGTTTTGGATTTGGAGCCGAGGTTGATTTTCCATCCTATGATGATGACGATACATTCCAGGACAGTCTTGCGTGGGATATCGCATCTCCTTTTTCAAAAAGAGGGTGGATCTTTCTTAAAAGCGATTCCAGAAAGCGTGTCATCGTAGCCCCAGTGCTTGGTTTTGGCATGAATGACTTAGGTGGATGGGGTTATAAGGTTCAATTCGGCCTTATCTTAAAACTGACCAACTATTTAATGGTATCTGTGGAAGCGACAGAAAATTATGATGATTCCAGGGTTGAGTGGGTGGAAACCGTGGACAAAGATAGTATTATATACAGCAATTCGAAGCAAAAAATCAATGAGATACAACTGCGAATGAATTTAACATTTTCTCCTGAACTGTCTTTGCAGATGTATCTCCAGCCATTCAGAGCAGATATGGAATACTTTGATTTCAAACGACTAACCGCACCAAAAACATTAGACTTTGAACCATATGAATATAACGGTGATCCTGATTTTAAAATAAGAAACAGCGTGGGAACATTTGTTCTACGCTGGGAATATCTTCCCGGCAGCACCTTGTTCATTGTATATAACTTAAATGATTCTAGCCATTTTTCCTCTTTAGATGGTTCATGGGATTATTACAAGTCAAACACCCTCTTTATAAAGCTGAACTATTGGTTTCAGATATAAAAAGGTGGTCTATGGTTTCAGCTCAACT
>JYMV01003104.1_pt1 | contig 41641 bp, 36 predicted proteins | sample 338911 | NCBI WGS metagenome assembly JYMV01 (sample SAMN03354496, study PRJNA234377) | hydrothermal vent metagenome | biome: Deep sea; feature: Hydrothermal plumes at the Eastern Lau Spreading Center, Western Pacific Ocean; material: Seawater | place: Tonga | collected 2009 | depth 2000 m m | reverse complement strand
GCTACCAACAGGGATTCGATTGTCAAGGATTATGGGTTGAAGTGGAAGTTGAAAAAGAACTGGGATTTAAATCCAAGCGGGAAGTGGAAGAATTTGGTATTGAGAAATTTGTGAATATGTGCAAGGAGCGCGTTGATAAATTTTCCGGTGTTCAGACCGAACAATCCAAGCGCCTCGCTTACTGGATGGATTGGGATAATTCTTATTTTACCATGTCCGATGAGAATAATTATACGATTTGGGGTTTTCTTAAAAAATTACATGAAAAAGGTAAAATCTATCGCGGTTCTGATGTCGTACCATGGTCCGGAAGGTCAGGCACCTCCTATTCGCAAATGGAAATTATCGAGGGCAGAAAGCTCGTATCTCATAAAGCTGTGTTTGTTCGTTTTGCGCTTCGAGACAGGGAAAATGAATATTTATTAATCTGGACCACCACACCATGGACATTGACGTCCAACGTAATCGCTGGGGTCAACGGGAACTTGGATTATATAAAATTACAGGCCGTTGATGGGTCTATTTATTATTTTGCTCAAGAAAATCTCGAGTTCCAACGCCTAGATAAACAATTCAAAGAAAAGAAACAATGGATTGAAGGTGTCCCCAAACTCAAAACGATAGAACAAATATTTAAAGAACGTGGTGGCTATAAAGTCTTGGGAACAATCAAGGGATCAGACATGGTAGGCTGGGCCTATGATGGTCCTTACGATCATTTTGATGCTCAATCAGAGCTGGGTGGTTTTCCGATAGTGGATGAAAAATTAAAAGTAGAGGGTTCGTGCGGAAAATCTCAACATCAGGTGATTGATCCTGGCAAAGACGGCATGGGAAATGATATTGTTGTGGGTGGCGAAGGGACGGGTATCGTTCACATGGCTCCTGGTTGCGGTGATATTGATAATAAAATTGGTCAAAAATTGGGTATGGTCAGTATCGCCCCGCTCGATGAAGAGTCAAAATTCACGGGTAATTTTGGTTGGTTGTCTGGCAAAAGTGCTACTGATGAAAAAACTGTCCAGGCAATTATCGATGACCTTAAAGAAAGGGACCTATTGGTTTATGTGGAGGACTATCCCCATGTTTATCCACATTGCTGGCGCTCCGGAGAAGAATTGGTTTTTCGCCTAGTTGATGAATGGTACATCAATATGGATTGGCGGGATGAAATTAAAAAAATTGTGGACGAAATTAATTGGATCCCGGAGTGGGGTCGAGAACGAGAGCATGAATGGCTAGATAATATGGGTGATTGGATGATCTCTAAAAAACGGTTTTGGGGATTGGCGTTGCCCATATGGACTTTTGATGATGATACCTATTATGTGGTTGGTTCGAAAGAAGAACTGAAATCATTGGCTGTGGAAGGCTGGGATGAATTCGAAGGGCATAGCCCTCATAGGCCATGGATTGATAAAGTAAAGATTAAACATCCGGATTCGGGCTTGATCGGTTCACGGATCGAAGATGTAGGCAATCCTTGGCTGGATGCGGGCATTGTGCCATTTTCCACACTTGGCTACCATACCGATAAAGATTATTGGAAAGAATGGTTCCCTGGTGATTTTGTAACTGAATCTTTCCCAGGACAATTCAGAAACTGGTTTTATTCATTGTTGGCAATGTCCGCTTTGCTGGAGGGAAAAGCACCATTTAAAACATTACTTGGGCATGCGCTAGTGAAGGATGAGACTGGTCGGGATATGCATAAATCCTGGGGGAATACAATCTGGTTTGATGATGCAGCAGAAAAAATGGGTGTGGATGTGATGCGGTGGATGTATGCTGCGCAGAATCCGGAACACAATTTACTGTTTGGTTATGGCCACGGTAGTGAAGTCCGCAAAAAACTAATCCAGCTTTGGAATTCCTATTCTTTCTTTGCTACATATGCCGCTGTGGATGAGTTCGATCCAAAAAAAGTAAATGTCGCTGATTCTGATCTGAATATTATGGATCGCTGGGTATTATCTAAACTGCATGCATTTATTCGAGATGCTCGGCTAGCTTTGGATCAGTTTCGTTCTGATCAATTGATGAATAAATTTGAACTTTTTTTGGAAGAATTATCCAACTGGTACATTCGCCGTAGCCGCCGCCGTTTCTGGAAAAGTGAGGATGACAGTGACAAACAGGCGGCCTATATAGTACTTTATGAAGTTTTGAACAATGTGATTAAAGTTTTGGCCCCCGTCCTGCCTTTAATTACAGAAGAAATATATCAAAATCTTGTACGGAATTTGGATGAAACTGCACCAGAAAGTATCCACTTATGCGATTATCCCATTGCAAATGAAAACAAGGTTGATACAATCTTAATGGATAAGGTTGATGCGCTTCGCCGTGTGGTTGAATTTGGACGATCTGCGCGAAATAAAGCTAATCTGAAAATCCGTCAACCGTTGACTAAACTTTCTTTTAGTGTGAGTGATGATGATATTGCTGATTTTATTATGGACCAGCAAAATATTATATTGGATGAACTCAATGTAAAATCAATCAACCGTGTCCCATCTGAACTCGATCTGCTGCGATATGATATTAAACCGAATTTGCAGGTTCTTGGGCAGAAGTTTGGTAAGGAGCTCCCAGCCATCCAAAGTTTTTTAGCTGAAAGCGACGGCAATATAATTTTAGAGGAAATTCGATCAAAAAAGAGTTATGAATTTGATCTAAATGGCAAAAGTGTCAGCATTGGCAGGGATGACCTTTTATTTAATGCCGAATCTGTGGATGGATTTACTGCTTCTGGCGATGACCATGTAACGGTGGGATTGACGACAAAATTAACGAAAAAACTGATTCAGGAAGGTATAGTAAGGGACGTAATTAGACAGGTGCAAACGATGCGGAAAAATGCTAATTTCGCCGTCGAAGATCGTATCAAAATTTATGGAATCCTCGATGGTGAAGTCGGTGAAGCAATTCGGACTTTCGAAGACTTTTTTAAAAATGAAGTGTTGGCTGTTGAACTTGTTAATGAAGATAAAACCGGTGAGTTCTCTGATCAGTTTCAGATTGGGAACCAGCAGGTTCAATTTGGCCTCAAACGTGTAAATATTTGAAAGGGATGAGAACATTGGGAAAAAAATATACAAAATCAAAACTGAAAAAGTTTCAAAAGCAAATTGTAGAAAAAATGGGCTCAGTTTCTGAGGAAGTAGATACATTGCGAGAAGGAATTGGATCCGCAACAAATAAACAAGGCGGTGTTACGCCGGATGCCATTTATAGCCTTCATATGGCGGATGCGGGTACAGATTCCCATGAGCAGGAAAAAAACTTTATGCTCATGAATCGCGGCAGTGATTACTTCAAGAGCCTGGAAATTGCCCTTGAACGTATCAGGGAAGGTAGTTTTGGTATTTGCAAAATATGTTTAGATCTGATTCCGGAAGAAAGGATGATGGCAGTCCCCAGTGCTACAAAATGCGTGGATTGTAAAGAAAAAGAAAAGCTTGGGTTAGCATGAAAATATTGTTTGTGAGTGCCATCATGGTATTTGCAGACCAAATTTCAAAGACAGTTGTAAGAAATACAATGTCTTTATACGAATCAATTCCAGTTATTCCGGAATTTTTTCATTTGACCTATGTGTCCAATGACGGAATGGCATTTGGCATCAATTTTCCACTTGGCATCTATGTCTTTTCTGCAATATCCATTCTTTTTACAGGATTTCTATTCTGGTATCTATGGTCTATCAAAGACGATGAGATTTTGATTCGTACTGGTGTTGCCTTGATACTGGCCGGTGCCATAGGTAATTTGATCGATCGTATTTTGTTAGGAGAAGTGGTCGATTTTCTTGATTTTATGATCGGCGATTTTCATTGGTATGTTTTCAATTTGGCCGATTCCTGCGTAACGGTAGGTCTGGGGTTTGTGCTGTATGATTCACTGATTTTAAATCGAAAAAAAGCTTCTCAAATTGAGGAATAAAATACTTTTAGCCGCAGGGGGTAAAAATATTCGACTGGATATATTTATTTCTGACCAACTGACCGATCTGAGTCGGTCTCAGATTCAAAAAATGATCCGAGACGGTCTCGTATTGGTAAATGGCAAAGAATCCAAAACGGGGTTCAAGCTGGATGGAAATGAAACTATTCAATATTCTTTTCCTAATCGTACTCCGGAATTAAACCGGATTACACCAGAAGATATACCGTTGAATATTCTCCATGAGGATGAAGATATTATTGCTGTTAATAAGTCCGCTGGAATAGTTGTGCATCCAGGTGTTGGAAAAAGAAATCATACTTTGGTGAATGGATTGGCCTTCCATTTTGAAACCCTGTCTGACTTCAATGGAGTACTTCGCCCTGGGATCGTCCATCGATTGGATGAATATACTTCCGGTGTGATTCTGGTTGCCAAGAACAATCAATCCCATTCAAACCTGGCCGCTCAGTTTGAAAATCGTACAATTCAAAAAGAATATTTGGCTGTTACCTGGAATAACTGGAAAGAAACAGAAGGGCAGATTGATGCTGCCATCGGGCGCATGCGTGCTGACCCTACATCGTATGTAATCAATAAAGTTGGAAAGCAGGCGATTACTGATTATAAAGTTATCAATCAGGGTAAAATTTTAAGTGAAATTGCTTTTTATCCTAAAACTGGACGAACTCATCAAATCCGTGTACATTCCGCCAGTATGAACCATCCGATATTTGGCGATGAGAAATATGGCGGGGGCATCAATAAAACCAAGGGGTTTATTCCTGAAATCACTCGGTGCTTAAAGGAAATGTTGAACAAACTGAATCGTCATGCACTGCATGCGAGAAAAATTTCTTTTCTACATCCTCGCACTCAAAATAAAATTGAGATTGAAGCACCAATCCCTGAAGATATCCAGCAGCTTATAGAAGGGATGAAAGTCATTCATGGATAACCAGGGCATGGTACTAGCAGACTTTTTATCTTATCTTAAAAAAGAGCGGAGGTTTTCAGTTCATACAGTGGAAGCCTATGAATTAGATTTAAATCGATTCATTTTATTTATAATCTACACGGATGTGATGGGTCCGCCTAGTGATTGGGATGAAAAAGTAGAATCCAGTATTAAAAATGCGACATTGAAAAAAGACGCCAAGTTGGTAAAAATAAAAAAACGGGTAAATCAATTCCTAAAAAATAAAAAAAATATTTGTAATTTTCGGAATATTGATCGGGATTTAGTCCGGCAATATTTGGGTTTTGAGTTTGATCAAAATTACTCCAGCAAAACTGTTGCCCGACGGCTGGCTGCTATAAAATCATTTTTTAATTATTTAATGCGTTCTGAAACGATTTCAATTACAGATAATCCTACCATATATGTAAAATCACCAAAAATATCTCAATCTTTACCCAATTTTATTGATCATAAAGTCATTGATGCATTGATGGAAGAGCCGATGAAAATAAAAAACAAAAAAATTGGGATAAGAGATCGTGCAATGTTAGAATTATTCTACAGTACGGGTATACGATTGAATGAATTAATTATGCTTGATATCGGTGTGGTCGATTCCATAAACCAAATGATAAAGGTCCATGGCAAAGGAGACAAAGAGCGGTTGATTCCATTTGGAAATAGAGCGAAATTATGGTTAGAAAAGTACTTGAAAAACCGTGCAGTATCATTTAATTCTGCGTGGGGCAAAACACCATTATTTGTAAATGCCAAAGGGGGGCGTATTCTCAGACTTACCGTACAAAGAAGAATTCGTAATTATATTAAAATTGTTGCTGATGGGAAAAGACTAGGGCCTCATATTTTGCGTCATTCATTTGCAACGCATTTAATGGATAAAGGGGCAGACATTCGAGCGGTAAAGGATTTATTGGGACATAATAGTTTGTCATCCACGCAGGTTTACACGCACGTTCAGCCAGAAAAAATGAAAGAGATATATAAACAAGCACACCCACATGGGAGCAAATAGGAGGAACAATGCTCGTTACAGGTAAAGATTTAAAATTGGATGCTATCGGAATTACCGGTGTAGAGGAAGTTCATCGCAATTTATCTGTTGAAAAATTGATTGAAGAAACGGTAATCAATGGTGAAGGTGTTATTGGCCCTCGTGGTGCAACCATGGTTGATACTGGAAAGTATACCGGCCGTTCACCAAAAGATAAATATTTTGTAGACGAACCCACTTCTACAAATAATCTATGGTGGGGGCCTGTAAATCGTAAAGTGGATGAATCTATTTTTGATACCTTATACCAGAAGGTGATTGATTACTATAATACAGATACCGCTAAGACATACCTTTTCGATGGTTTTGCCGGTTTTGACCCAACACATAGCATCAAGGTACGAATGATTGCCAAAAAGGCGTGGCAAGCCCATTTTGTCCATAATATGTTTATTCGTCCTGAAGCGGGCCAGTTAAATGGTTTTACGCCTGATTTTACAATTATCAATGCTTCCAGCGTTTTTAATGAAGACTTTGAAAAATATGGGATGAATTCAGAAACATTCATCATTTTCCACATGGGGAAAAGGTTAGCCATTATTGGGGGTACCGAATACGGCGGTGAAATGAAAAAAGGTATTTTTTCCGTTCTTCATTACATGCTTCCCTTAAAGGGAATTCTATCCATGCATTGTTCGGCTAATGTGGATGATGATGGAAATAATCCCGCCATATTTTTTGGATTGAGCGGTACAGGGAAAACCACTCTTTCAACGGACTCCAAGCGACCTTTGATCGGGGATGACGAACATGGTTGGTCAGAAGATGGTATTTTTAATTTTGAAGGTGGTTGTTATGCCAAAGCCATCCATCTAAACCCGGAACATGAACCAGACATCTATAATGCAATACGACATGGGGCATTACTGGAAAATGTTGTTTATGATGAGACGACCCGTGCTGTTGATTATGACGATGGATCAAAGACGGAAAATACACGGGTTTCCTATCCATTGGATTATATTGATAATTCTGTCTTTGGAAAAGGAAAGCCAGCGGTGGCAGGCCATCCCGAAACAATCATTTTTCTGACATGTGATGCTTACGGTGTTTTACCACCTGTAGCAAAATTAAGCCCGGATCAGGCCATGTATCACTTTATCAGCGGATATACAGCGAAAGTTGCAGGGACTGAAAGGGGTGTTACGGAACCTACGGCCACTTTTTCGCCCTGTTTTGGCGGTCCATTTCTAACCTTGCATCCGTTGAAATATGCAGCCTTACTTGGAAATAAGATGAAAAAGTATAATGTACCGGCCTTTTTGGTAAATACAGGTTGGGTAGGGGCCAATGCCAAATCTGGCGCAAAACGCATTTCTTTGCCAATTACAAGAAAAATTATTCATGCAATCCTAGATGGTAGCATTAATGATTCGAATATGGAAGTTGATTCATATTTTAGAATGATGGTACCTCAGACCTTAGGTGATATCGACCCCAATCTGCTTATTCCGTCAAAGGCATGGAAAGATCAGGATGAATATCACACCACTGCAATGGAACTGGTTAAAAAGTTCCAGAAAAATTTTGAGCAGTATGATTTGGGAGATGCTAAAGTTCGCAATGCTGGTCCGGTCCTGGATCAATAAAAGCAGAAAATGTTGGGAAATATTTAATGCATTGATATCTATTCAATGCTTTGGAGTCTGTAATATAGAAAATGTAATTTCTGAGTTGAAAACAATAGAATTGAAAAATTTATGAGCAAATTTGTATTTACATCTGAATCAGTTTCAGAAGGGCACCCGGACAAGGTCTGTGATGCAATTTCTGATGCTATTGTGGATGGCTTTATAGCACAGGACCCTGAATCTCATGTTGCCTGTGAAACTTTGGCAACGAAAGGAACGGTGGTTGTATCCGGTGAGGTCCGTTCCAATGGGTCTGTAGATGTGGAAAAATTGGTTAAGAAGACATTGAGCGAAATTGGATATAATAATGAAGAATATGGCATGGATTATGAAAACGTCAAGGTAATATCTATGTTGCACGAACAGAGTTCGGAGATTGCTCAAGGGGTGGATGAAGGGACCGGGCTGCATGAAGAACAGGGAGCAGGTGATCAGGGATTAATGTTTGGTTATGCCTGCAATGAGACACCGGAACTGATGCCATTGCCCATTCACTTGGCTCATCGGTTGGTGGAACGCTTAACTGAACTTCGAAAAGACGGCACGATCCCATGGTTGCGTCCGGATGGCAAGTCCCAGGTTTCTGTTGCGTATGAAAATGGTAAACCGGTTTCCATCGCAAAAGTTGTTATTGCAACCCAGCATAATAATATGCTGGATAAGTATGGAGATGAAAAGGCCGAACACGACTTTGTGGAAAGTGAAGTGATTGAAAAAGTCATTAAGCCAGTGTTAGATGAATGCGGTTTGCCTTATGAAGAATCTTTTATTGTCAATGGTACTGGCCGGTTTGTATTTGGTGGCCCGGAAGCAGACACGGGATTGACTGGGCGTAAAATTATCGTAGATACCTACGGCGGATATGCCCCTCACGGAGGTGGCGCTTTTTCTGGAAAAGATCCTTCAAAAGTGGATCGCTCTGCTGCGTATATGGCACGCTATATTGCCAAAAATATTGTAGCAGCAGATCTAGCGGAAAAATGTGAAGTACAATTTTCCTACAGTATTGGTGTAGCGGAACCCACATCCTTTTATGTAAAAACATTTGGTACGAGCGAGCTTTCAGACGAAGCATTAACAGAAATTGCCGGATCTGTATTTCCACTGAAACCAGGTGGAATTATCAGCCATTTAAAGTTAAAGTATCCCCGTTATCGTCCAACGGCAGCGAATGGCCATTTTGGCAGGGAAGATGAGTTATTCAGCTGGGAAAAAACAGATATGGTAGACATTTTAAAATCAGCTGTTGCCGAAAGGAATTGAATCATGGAAATTGCTGAAATGACTGAAAATATTGTAACTGATTTACCTTATAAAATTAAAGATATTGCCCTTGCGGATTCAGGCCGAAAGGCGATGGAAATTGCCGAAAAGGAAATGCCTGGATTAATGGCCACCCGAGAGAAATATGGGCTGCAAAAACCATTGGCTGGGAAAAAAGTGACCGGGTCATTGCACATGACGGTAGAAACTGCTGTACTGATTGAAACCTTGATTGAATTGGGTGCTGATGTACGCTGGGCCAGCTGCAATATTTTTTCTACGCAGGATCATGCCGCCGCAGCCATTGCAAAAACAGGTGTGCCTGTTTTTGCTTGGAAAGGAGAGACACTAGAAGAATATTGGTGGTGCACCATGCAGGCACTCACTTTTCCCGGGGGCGAAGGACCGGATCTGATTGTAGATGATGGTGGTGATGCTACTATGCTGATCCATAAAGGATTTGATCTCGAAGATTATTATGCCAAACATAATTCATCGCCGAAAATCACAACCCAGGTAGAAGAAGAACAGGTGATTGAAAAATTATTGCGGGATATACTGGATAAAGATGCGAATCACTGGCATAAAGTTACCAAAAGTGTAATTGGTGTCTCCGAAGAGACAACAACGGGGGTTAACCGGCTTTTGCAAATGGAAAAAAATAACAACCTGCTGTTTCCCGCCTATAATGTGAACGATTCTGTCACCAAGTCCAAGTTTGATAATATTTACGGCTGTCGCGAATCTTTAGTTGACGGGTTAAAACGTGCCATGGATGTCATGGTGGCCGGTAAGACCGTAGTCGTAGCTGGTTACGGTGATGTAGGTCGCGGATGTGCTCAATCCATGCGTGGTTATGGTGCCCGTGTCCTGGTTACAGAAATTGATCCGATTTGTGCACTCCAGGCTGCAATGGAGGGGTTTGAAGTTTCAACCATTGAAGAAGTGCTGCATGAGGGAAATATTTTTGTTAGCGCAACAGGCAACAGGGACGTGATAACATTGGATCATATGTCAAAGATGAAAGATCAAGCCATTGTATGCAATATTGGTCACTTTGATAATGAGATCCAGGTGAACCAGTTAAATGAAGATAAAACCGTAACCAAAGAAGTGATCAAGCCCCAGGTGGATCGCTATACATTTGAAAGTGGAAATCAGATTTTCATTTTAGCGGAAGGACGATTGGTTAACCTGGGCTGTGCCACCGGCCATCCCAGCTTTGTCATGTCCAATTCATTTACTAATCAGGTCATGGCACAGATCGCATTGGCAAATGATACGCCCAAGTTAGGTGTTTACCGCCTGCCAAAAGAATTAGATGAAGAAGTTGCACGCCTGCATTTAAATCATTTGGGTGTGACCTTGACAGAATTATCCGATGAACAGGCAGATTATATTGGTGTACCAAAAGAAGGACCCTACAAACCAGATCATTACCGCTATTAATCGCTAATTACACCTTTATTAATTGTATTGAAAAGAGCTCCTTGAAAAAGGGGCTCTTTTTTTGTAGTAAAAATTCCTTATTTCAGGTCAATTTCTAAGACGATTCATCCGGTAGATGACCCGATTAAAATGAAAAAGAATCCCACAAATATTATTTTATCTTTTCGCAAGCGCATATCCAAAACGTTGATTGCGCTTTTTTCTTTTTTCACTTTGAGCTGTGATTTTCAAAATCCCATGGCCTTTGAAATGCCGACCTGGTTTTTTGACCTATCCTTTCCATTGGTGCAACAGAAGTATTCCCTGGAAGGAATGATCGATAATAAACAAATTTTTTCGACGCCTGATTCACTGGGCATGCAAATCATGTTCGAAGGTGCATTGCCGGACACGACTATTGGGGCGGACATATTAGAAATTGAACTCAATCAAAATATTGAATATTCCCAGGCTCCGGTTACGGCACCTAACTTTTCTTTTTCCATTGATACATCCATCAATCTGGCCATTCCCATTGCCCCTGGAGGTAAACTGATCAATGATTCAGGAACGGTTTTTTCCGTTCCGCCATCCCAAACGCAGTCGGTAACAAAAGATGTATGGAATACGATCGCTTCGGCTGTGGATACCACCATTGAAATTACCATTGATTTACCAGATATCCCTGCCAACCAGTTACCGAGTTTTATTCAATCTATTGATGGCATGGTGATCCAGACTGATGCAGGCAGTAGTATAAGCGATTTCAATACAACCATAAGCAATAATGGGCTGCCTACCAATGTGACCAATCCAACCGTATCTTTAATTACAGATATCACCTCCCCGGCTAAAACGCTGGCAAACCACACTCAGGCATCGGTAGTAAAGGATGCCAGTTTTGGCCCTGAGATCACTTCATTGAGCCAGGATAGTTTAGGCGGTGCGATTCGAATGAGTATTGGGTTTGGGATTGAAAGCACAGCCAATAACGCTGTGACGATCAGTGCGGGTGACAGTGTCCAGGTGAATGTGGCGATCCGTATGCGTATTGCAGGGTTGGACTCGGCAATCATTCAAGTCAAAAAAACTGATCTTCCCATTTCTCTACCAAAAATTAATTTTCCAACTGATATTGAGATCTATTCAGGGCAATTGAAAACAAATAGCGGGTTTGACGTGAATGAAATCAATCTTACCAACATTATCAGTACCTATCCGCTAAATGTTGATTTTTCTATGAATTTCAAGAACTTCCTCCCGCCGGCAGGAAAGGATTCAACGAAAATTGATACTGTTTTGAAAAAAGGGATGACTCTGACCAAGACATTTGATCTGGATGGCTATTCATTTGTCAACCCAGCCGGGAAAGATTCTGCTCTATCTAAATTAACATTTGATGCCGTTGCAACGTTACCAGCACAAAGCGCCAAAATTCCATTGGATGGAACAGATATGGGTGCTTTATCCTTGAAGGTGACACTACAAGAACTGCATTTTGAATCCATAGAAGCCAATATTATCCAGGAATTTCCGTCAACAAAATTCAGCATTGTAGGCATGCCGTTGGGTTTTTCCGGTATGCAATTTTCAGACACAAAATTAGAAATTGAAATGCTGAATGGTATTCGTTTGCCGGTAATACTGGATTTTGACATGATTGGAGTGAATCAAAAGGGTGATACTATGAAGGTAAAGGCTTTATCGACTCTAGCCAGCCCTACCATTGCGGGTGACACGAGTAAAACAATTACCCGTTTATCGCGGGATGGTACCACAACCATAAAATATAAAGCACCATCATCTGTGACCTATTATGACAGCACTAACGTGCCGCCAAAAAGTGGTGAAACGACGATTGTGGAACTGATGTCTTCAAATCCAGCTGTTTTTGATGTGCTTTCCCGGGTCAGAATTGATGGGCGCGGCTCCTTGGGTGCTGGGATGCACATCGGCGGTAAATATAGATTGATAGCACCATTTGAAGTCATTATGGGACCCATGACATTTTTGTCCGTAACTAATACGGCTGTAAAGGAAATGAATCACAGTGACCGAAATCGGATTCGTGCTACCCTTCAGTCTGCCAGCTTGGATTTGACTGTAGAAAATAAAATACCATCCGGAGGAGAACTGGCAATGTTGATGTCAAACACCGGCTATTTCCCTTTAGATACCACCGCTGCCGCTCTTTCAGACTTTAAAGATTCCATGGTGGTGAAACAAAATTGGGTCAGTACAGATAGCGTTTATCTTGTATCCAAGTGCGATAGTTTAAATCCAATTACCGGAAATTATTTTATTTTTGATGTGATGGATGATTTTTCCGATTGTGTCGATGGTATGGCTTATTTGGTGAAAGCGACTGGCTCCGCGATGGATACTGTTATTTCCTATGTGGATACCTTATTAATCATTCCGCTGCCAGATCCGCTCAGTTATTATCCAGCAACTAATGCAGGTGCCCGTGCAGGGCAGGTAAAGGAACCCGGCTTTGCAGTATACAGCAGTCCAGTAAGTACCCATACCATCCGGCTGATGACTAATCCGGGGCAACCGTATATGGCGCCCCGGTTTCATTTAAACGGCTCAGATGGGAAAAAAGTGTTTATTTCATCATCTGATTATATCGATATCAATTCTAATATCACCTTTAAACTGAGCAGTACCGGTATGACCAGTGCGGCACCCGATGAAATTGTAATCAAGTATCCCAATGGAAACCAGACATTAAATAAAGATAAGGAAGTCACCATCCAATGGAAAACATTTGGAACGGTAGATAAAGTTGATTTGGCTTATTATGCGGGAACCGATCCGGATGTCAATCAAGATGAAGGTTGGACTGAAATTGCCAAAGATGTTGAAAATGTAAAGGGGGATAATGCCTATAATTGGACGCCGAGCAGCACGACAGGAATTAATTCCATGGCCACTGCCCTACGCGACAGCGTACGCATCCGGGTGAAATCAACGGATGGAAAGACGCGGGATATGAGCGGATGGTATTTTACCATCAGCCATAGCAGTGGAAAAATTCAAAGTGTCTCTGAAATTGTGAAAATAAGAAAAAACCCGTACAAGCAATGAAAAGATTCGGCCCAATCCTATTCAGCCTCTTTTTATTGACCCATGTCTATGGCCAAACGCGGGACCCGCGTGCGGTCGCATTAGCCGGTGCGACTACAACCATTGCCGATGGTATATATGCCGTCGGTTATAACCCGGCTTTGATCGCTTTTCAAATTGAAAAGCCATTTATGATGCAGATTGGGGGCATTGATTTTGGGATGGGGAATAATTATCTGTCCATGGCAGCAATGCGAGCCTTGAGCGGAGATACCCTGGACAGTGATGAAAAAACACTGATTATCAATCGTTTGGAGAGAAGTGGAGGACTGGCTTTTGATATCAATGGACTATTCGCCATTCCAGGAATCAATTTTTCCTCCGGAAACATGGCTGTAACTGCTAATCTTCTTTATATGGGTTCGTACAGCCTACCAGCAGGAATGGCACGGTTGATGCTGGAAGGGAACGCTAGTAATCCTGAAATCGATATGACGATTGGCTATGAGATTATGGGTATGAATGAAATGGCATTTTCCTTTGCGGTTCCTTTTGAATCTTTTGCCCTGGGGTTCTCTTTAAAATATCTCCAGGGATTATTCTATTTTGGGATTGACCCGGATTCCAGTAGCGCAAATTTTGTTACCACGCCAACAGCCGTTTATGGATCCGGTTCGTATTTTCTGCGGCAGGGATTCGGCGGGTCAGGCTATGGGTTGGATATTGGCGTTGCTACCAAAGAATACAAAGGCCTACGGTTTGGTGTATCGCTGATCAATGCTCTCGGTACGATCGGATGGAATAAACCTTCATTTATCAAGGATATTTTAGCTGGGAAGGATAATAAATTCGGAAATAGTGATGATCTGTACCATATGACATGGGATGGGCAGGCTTTATCAGATTCTGTGGCGGTGCTGTATACCTATACGATTGATTCGCTTCGGGCAGACAATTTGTCCTCAGGGTCTATTTTTACCAGCAGTTCAAAAATTGTCCGAAATGTGGATGAGAATGGTAAACCAAAAGAATTCAATATCCGGTATCCGTCTATCTTTCGATTCGGCGTGTCTTATCGGAAAGATGACCTTCTTATTACTTCTGATTTGACTACGGGCTTTGAAAATCGGTTATTTGCACATTCTAGGTGGCGGTGGGCCATTGGCGCTGAGATATTACGGTTCCCAAAATTTCCATTTCGATTTGGGTTTGCCTGGGAAGGGATGGATCGAACGGAATTGGGCATGGGCCTTGGGTTTCACGGAGGTCCAGTCTTGATTGATTTTGGATTTTCCTTCCGAAATGGAATTTGGGTCCATTCCATGAAAGGGCTGAATCTTTCTCTCGGGTTTACCATTACCAGTTTTAAAGGCAGAAACAAAAAGGGAGATGACGGCAATGGTGGCCCTTCGCCTGTACCTGAAGGCACGAAACCTCCCGATACAGAAAAGTTACTTCCGGACAAAGATCAGAAGTAAGACGCCGCCAATAGAAAAAACTACATTACCCATCCAGGCTGAAATGAGGGGCGGCATGATAGCTTTATACCCCATAGACATGCCGAATTTGATGAAGGCATAATATATAAAAATCACAAAAATCCCCATACCGGCGCCGAAGGACAAGCCACCTTTGGGTTTGATGACCACCAGAGGCAGTCCGAATAAGACAATAATGAGGTTGGTAAAGGCAAATGAAACTTTAAATAATCGGTCCACTTCCCACTTGGTCGTATCCACACCGTTTTCTTTTAATTGATTGATCCGGATGGTGAGGTCTGCAAAACTCATTTCATCCGGTGTTTTGGACTGTTGCGTAATGTCCTCGGGCGTAAAATTCAAGGGCAGCAGGGTATCGCCCCGGGACATCTTAACATTTTCGACTTCCCCTGTGGGCTTGAATTTCCGGATCGAAAAATCAGTCACGCGCCAGGTTTCTAATGAGTCTTGCCATGCGATGCCGCGGGCATCCATTCTTTGGGATACAATGCCTTCTTCAAGGGCAATGGCTGTGATGGTGCGGCCTACGGTTGTATCCGTCTTATAGCGCCCGATAAAAATATGTGTTTTTTCATTTTTCTGCAGAAAAACATTGCGCATGTCTGTCTGGTGTCGGACCCGGGAGCGGCGTTTCATGTATTCACGTTCGATATTATAGCGAACCGCATTTCCTTTGCTGACCCATGTATTATCCAGCTCAAATGAAATGAAACTGACGATCAGGCCGATGACTGTAATGGGAACGGCAATCCGGTAAAGACTGATCCCGGTAGCTTTCATGGCCGTCAGCTCATTTCTTTTTGCCAGCAGGCCGATACTGAAAACGGTTGAGATCAGCATGGACATGGGCAGGCCGATATTCAAAAACCAGGGAATGGCATAGATATAATATTTAATGGTGATCTTGGCAGGGATAGCATTATCCATGAACCGATCCAGGTTTTCAATCAGGTCGACGACCATGATTACACAAACAAACCCGGTCAGAGTCATCAGCAATGTTACCAAAAATTGCCGTGTGAGGTATAAATCCAGCTTTTTCATTTATTTAGCGGTAGCAATTAAGGATGGAATTTCGGTATAATTCGTAACTTTTTTTAATAAATGAAATGAAATTGTTAGAAATCCTTGATTCTGCCATATCTGCTTTTGCAGGCTTTATGTGGGGGCCGCCGCTCCTGATTATATTGCTGGGAGGCGGCATTTACTTCTCCATTTATAGCCGTTTTATCCCTTTCAAATATTTTCGCCATGGTGTGAACATATTACTTGGACGCTATAATGACCCAAATGATCCCGGAGATATTACCCATTTTCAGGCATTGTCCAGCGCACTGGCCAGTACAGTGGGTCTTGGGAATATCAGCGGAGTGGCCATTGCCATCCAAATGGGTGGTCCCGGCGCATTATTCTGGATGTGGGTCAGTGCCGTCGTCGGCATGTCCACCAAGTTTTTTTCCTGCACCTTAGCCATTTTATTCCGGGGAGAAGATGACCAGGGCCAGGTGCAAGGCGGCCCCATGTATTATATCGAAAATGGACTGGGGAAAAAATTTAAACCCTTATCCATTATTTTCAGCGTTGCCGGTTTATTTGGCTGTACGGTCATATTCCAGTCCAATCAACTGGCCGATATTATTCGCAACCAGGTCTTTTTACCTAATGGCTGGTTTGTGGATAACGCCATTACAGGTAATTTTTTCCAGGGTGTTATCATGGCGCTGTTGACTTCGCTGGTCATTTTTGGCGGTATCAAAAGAATTGGCCAGGTAGCATCCTTTATGGTGCCCATCATGGTTGTTTTATATATTTTTGGGGGCCTGTTAGTAGTGTTTAACCATCTATCTGAAATTCCATCCCTTTTTGGCCTGATCATTCATGACGCATTTACCGGGGATGCGGTGATGGGCGGTGCTGTCGGATCGGTTATCATTGCGGGCGTGCGCCGGGCATTATTTTCGAATGAAGCGGGATTGGGGACTTCAGATATGGCCCATGGCGCAGCAATGACCAAGGAACCGGTACGGGAAGGGCTGGTAGCCATGATTGAACCTTTTATCGACACAATCATTATCTGTACCATCACAGCTTTGGTCATTCTATCCTCGGGTGTATGGCAGCAGGAGGGACTAAACGGGGTGACCATGACAACCACCGCTTTCATCGCTGAACTGGGCGGATTCGGGAAATTCCTGCTTTTGGCCGCCGTACTTACGTTCAGCCTTTCCACTATGATGAGTTATTCCTATTACGGCAGTAAATGCAGCGGTTATCTATTCGGAACCAAAAGTATCTTTTTTTACCGCTGTTTTTATGTGGTAACGATTGTGGTGGGGGCCATGATCACGATCGAAGTGGTGATCAATTTTATTGATGGCATGTATGCAATTATGGCCATTCCAACCGTGGTTGGATCAATCCTCTTATCGCCGAAGGTGATGGCCGAGGCGAAACGCTACTTTGCTACTTTATAAAAAGGTTATTTAAGCAGGATCATTTTCTGGGTACGGACAAAAGACCCGGCCCTTCAATAGTATGAAATCATCCGTATTTGAAACTATGTTAAAAAAATATGCAGCAACACTGCAGCGCCACGGTGTTGATATATGCTCGTCCCAGATCCTGGCGGAGGTTCTGGAACGGTTTCCAAATACAGTAACAGTCAGTCAGCTGGCCAAGAAAACGGGCAAAAGCGACCAGTATATTGAAAATAAGGTCAAGGCCATGCAGCGGCGCGATATTCCTGTTCAAATCAAAAGCGGCAAGCGACAGCATTATGTACAGACCAGCCTGTTCGAACCGGTATCCTGGATCTTAAAAGAGAAAGAAAATGCGGAAATGACCCTGGCGGATATCCAAAAGATCGAAATGAACGGCGACAGGGAGATCAATAAGAAAAAGAAGATCGTCGAACGCATTTATAAAGAATATTTAGAGGATATGGAAGAACTGATCGACCGCTGGTATTCCCTGCGTCTGATCCAGCAGCTCAAAGACGACTAAAACCGGCCCTGAAAAAGGGCCATTAACTTTTCCCTTCGCTACCTACCCCAAACTACGTGCCCACGGCACAAATCAATTGCTTCACCACTATACGTTAACCGGGGAATTGGTGTAATTTTTATCATGGAAAACACCGACAGAAAAAACCTTTCTACCGAGCAGCAGAATACGCGCTCGCTACAGTTGGATGGAAAAACGGTATCGCAGATTCTGAATATTATCAACCAGGAGGACCAGGGTATCGCTCAAGCGGTACAGTCCGCCCTGCCTGAAATTGAAAAAGCAATAGCATTAACAACCGAATCCATTCGAAACGGAAATAAGGTATGCTATATCGGTGCCGGCACTTCCGGAAGGCTCGGTGTGTTGGACGCCTCAGAAATGCCGCCTACATATTCGGTGCCGGCCCATTGGTTCAATGGCATTATTGCCGGCGGTGATGACGCTTTGAGGCAATCTATTGAGGGGGCCGAGGATCAACCGGAAAATGCCATCACGGACTTGAAAACGTTTGGGTTAAATGCCGGCGACGTACTGATCGGCATCAGCACCAGCGGTGCGGCCCGTTATGTCCAGTCGGCCATAGAATATGCCCGCTCGATCGATGCCAAAACCGTGTACTTGATCTGCAATGAAAAGCCTTTTTTATCCTGTGAATCGGATGTGGTCATCACTGTGGATACGGGCCCGGAAGTGGTGACAGGCTCAACGCGCATGAAAGCAGGCACGGCCACCAAGATGGTGCTGAACATGATTTCTACCGCCACCATGATCCAGCTGGGAAAAATTTATGGTAACCTGATGGTGGACCTGATGGCGGTCAATGACAAACTGGTAGATCGGGGCACGCGTATTATTGCCCAATTAACGGGCCTTCAGTATGACGCGGCCCAAAGTAAGCTGTTTGAAGCAGACAAATCAGTCAAAACAGCTGTTGTCATGGTTCAAAAGGACTGCAGTAAAACCGAGGCGCTTGACAAACTTGAAAAAGCAGGTGGATTTCTGCGGAAAGTGATTGAATGATTTTAATCCCAGAATCCAATGCGGACCTGTTAAAGCAGTGCAAAGTTGATACGTTTCGCGCATCTGGAAAAGGCGGCCAGCACGTCAATAAAACCGAAAGTGCGGTACGGATCACTCACATTCCAACAGCCATTGTAGTCACCTGCCAGGATGAGCGCAGTCAGCACCGCAACAAGGAAATTGCACTGTCCCGGCTACGGGAAAAACTTAAAGCGTTAAATAAAAAACAAAAAAAACGAATCCCTACACGGGTCACCAGGGCCTCCAAAGAAAAACGCCTTCAGGCCAAAAGGAAACAATCCCAAAAAAAGGACCTTCGCAAAAAGCCTTCTGAGGAAGAATAAACCAATTGACAGGTGTATTGGGTTGAATATTTTCCTTAATTTTTTACCTACATTATTTTCAATCAAAGTTTCTAATGAATCTTAATCAATATATATTTCGGGAGTACGACATCCGCGGCAAAGTGTCCGATGATTTTCCACCGGAGTTGGTGGAAGCTTTGGGAAAAGGTTTTGGCACTTATATCAAGCGCAGCGGCGGACAGGAGATTGCACTCAGCGGTGATGTACGTCTGACGACACCAGATCTCATGGAGCAGTTTAAAACGGGCGTGCTATCTACGGGTGTCGATGTGATCAAAATTGGCATTCTGCCCACGCCAGCGAACTACTACTCCATGTTTTCACTTGGTGTGGCCGGTGCCGTCCAGATCACGGGCAGCCATAATCCGCCCGAGTTTAACGGCTTTAAACTGTCTCGGGATAAAAAAGCGGTTTTCGGCGAGGCCATACAGGAAATTCGAGTCATCATTGAAAAAGAAGATTACGAGACAGGGGAAGGGACCGAAGCGTCTTATGATATTTTAACCAAATACAAGCGTATGATCGCTTCCAAGATTGATATAAAAAAACGGATGAAAGTAGTGATGGATTGCGGCAATGCTGCTGGCGCCATCTGCGCTCCAGAGATTTTTAAAAATTTAAATGTCGACCTCACTGAACTGTATTGCGACGTGGACGGCACTTTCCCGAACCATCACCCCGATCCTACCGTCAAAGAGAATCTGGCAGATTTAATTGATCTTGTAAAAAAGGGCAGCTATGATATTGGCCTGGCTTTTGACGGCGATGCGGACCGTGTTGGCGTTGTCGATGAGACTGGTGACATTGTCTGGGCCGACCAGCTAATGGCCCTGTTTTTGCCGGAAGTTGTGGAAGAAGGGGACGAAATATTATACGATGTCAAATGCTCACAGGCTCTGGAAGAGATGATCGTTAAGTATGGGGGTAAACCGGTCATGTGGAAAACGGGCCACTCTTTGATCAAGCAGCGCATGAGTGAATTAAACTGCAAACTGGGCGGAGAAATGAGCGGACATATCTTTTTTGCCGATGATTATTTTGGGTACGATGATGCCATTTATGTCGCCGCCCGGATCGTGCAAACGCTTTCCCGGACCGATCAAAAGCTGTCGCAGCTGAAAGCGGAACTACCTAAGTATTATTCTACCCCGGAAATGCGCCTGGAAGTGGAATCGGATGAAGAAAAATTCCGGATTGCGAAAGAAGCAGTAGCTTATTTTACCGAAAACTATGACTGCAGTACGGTGGATGGTGTGCGCATCAAGTTTGGCGATGGCTGGGGCCTGGTGCGGTCTTCTAATACCCAGCCTGTGATCGTGTGCCGGTTTGAAGCCAACACCGCAGAAAGAATGGAAGAGATCCAATCTATCGTTATGAATAAGCTCCAGGAAATTGGAAAACTAATAGTCGATGCCAAGCACTAATTCATTTCCGGATCATATCGAATTTCTAAAAGGGGAGATTGAAAAAGCTCTAAAGAAAATTCCCCTGAATAATTCGCCCGCCTATCTTTATGATCCACTGAAGTATATTTTAAAGGGTAAGGGGAAGCGCCTGCGCCCTATTTTAGTTCATTTGGCCGGGAAGGCTTTCCAGGCAGACCCGCAGATGCTCATGAAAGCGGCGATGGCAGTGGAACTGCTGCATAATTTTACTTTAGTTCATGATGATATGATGGATGGCGATGCGATGCGGCACGGCCAGGAAACGGTGCACAACAAATGGGATGATGCTACCGCGATCCTTTCTGGAGACGGCCTGTTTGCCCTTTCACAGTTAATGTTGACGGATATGCCAGTTGCTGTTCATCAGCGGTTCAATGAAGTAGCCGTGACGATTTGCGAGGGTCAGGGTATGGATAAGGAATTCGAAAATGATGCCTCTATTTCCATGGGTGCCTATTTGGTTATGATCGGCAAAAAAACTGGAAGCCTATTGGGGCTTTGCGCGGAGATGGGCGCTTTGATTGGGAATGTAGATCAGAAAACTGCCCACCATTTATTTGAGTTTGGGCTCAACCTGGGCCTGGCCTTTCAGGTACAGGATGATTACCTGGAAATATTTGGCGATGCATCCTCCATGGGAAAAAGCCTGGGCAGTGACATCCATGCGGGCAAGCAGACGGCCCTGACCATTTTATCACGGGAAAAAAATCCGGATCAGTGGAACGATTTTTTTCGAAACAATGATTCGATTGGATCATATCAGAAGTACTTTGAACAAGACGGCATTAAAACGGAAGCAGAAAGCGTGACCCAACATTACATTGCAAAAGCCCAGGAAGGGTTAAGCGTGATCGAAAAAGAAAAACGAGACCACCTGGACCAATTTGCAAACATGATATTAAATAGGAAAAATTAATGGCATCCTACCAGCACATAGATACGGATAACATGCATCAATCGATTTATGAATTTTCAGATCACCTTATGCAGGCGGTTGAGATTGGGAAATCCATTTCGCTCAAGAACCAATACAATGATATCAGAAATATTATCGTGGCTGGTATGGGCGGATCGGCCATTGGTGGTGATGTAGCCAAATTACTTTGTAAAAATGAACTAAAAGTCCCCATGGTGGTCTCTAGGAATTATACCCTACCTGGATGGGCAAATGAAAATACGCTGGTTATCTGCTGCTCCTATTCAGGAAATACGGAAGAAACCCTGGCGGCTTTTGAACATGCCAGGGATAAGGGCGCCAAGATTGTAGGCATCTCAACGGGCGGGAACTTAAGTGAAAAAATGACCGAACTTGAATTAGACCTAGTGACTATCCCCAGCGGATTTCAGCCCAGGGCCGCGCTGGCCTTTTCAATGGTGCCTATACTTTTTTTGCTGCAAAAAATGGGCTTAATCGGAACGGAAACGATTGATCAGCTGCCAGATGCCGCATCTTTAATTAAATCTATCCGGGATCGATATGGAAAACAATCGGATGATAATCCCACTTTTACCTTGGCCCAGCAGATTTATAAAACCATCCCCGTGATTTATGGTGAAACAGATGCCACCGGTACTTTGGCGGTACGCTTCAAGGGGCAGCTGAGTGAAAACGCCAAAATGTTGGCTTATTGCAATGAACTACCTGAAATGAATCACAATGAGATTGTAGGTTTCAAAAACAATCAAGATATTTTAAATCATATATCGGTAATCTGGCTAAAGGATAAAAAGGACCATCCCCGCACAGCGCTCCGGCGAGAATCCACCCAGGAAATTATCAGTGATTTATGCGCCAATCATGAGGTGCTTTCAGCAGAAGGAGATAGTGCCACTACACGCTTTCTGCATCTAATTCATTATGGAGACTGGCTCAGTTACTGGTGTGCCATTTTGCACCGCACTGATCCGACTCCAGTAAAAAATATTGACCGCCTCAAAGCAATTTTATCCGAAAAAAGTTGACCGATAACTAGTAGTTACATAACTTTGATTAAGGATACATGATGGTTCCTGTCAAAGTTCAAAAAATATCATATTATCACCCAAACCGCAGTTATGCTGTTATATTAAAAGAGCTGGCAGGGGATCGGAAACTGCCAGTTTTAATTGGTGCTTATGAGGCCCAGTCAATTGCCATGGCAATGGAATATATGGAGACACCTCGGCCATTAACGCATGACTTGATTGTGAATATAGTCAAGGGTATCAACAGCAAGTTATCAGCTGTTAAGATTACCAGATTAGATGAGGGTGTTTTTTATTCTATCTTAGATCTTAAATCGAAAGATTTGGGACATTATGAAATCGATTCTCGGCCCAGCGATGCCTTGGCGGTGGCTTTGAGGATGCATGTGCCCATCTTAGTAGCGGAAGAAGTGATGGAGGAAGCGATTGTCTGGGAAGAAAATTTAGAGAATGTGGAAGAAGATATCCAGGGTGAGCCCAAAGCCGATCTATTGGAGCGCCAGCTTCAAAAAGCCATTGATAAAGAAGAATATGAAATGGCTGCCCGTATTCGGGACAAAATCAATAAAATAGAAGATTAATCTTGTAGCACTTCCATGGCATGTTGTGCTGCGTGTTGTTCTGCTGATTTTTTATTTGTACCAATCCCGCTAGGATAAATCTCGTCTCCAATTTTAACATGTACCTCAAATAGTTTTTGATGATCCGGGCCAGATACATTGGATACAAGAAATTTAGGATTGTCTATTTGTTTCATATGGCATAGTTCTATTAATTGTCCTTTATAATTAACGGATTTCCATGCTTCATGACGATGGGTCCAGATGGAATTTAAAATCAGTTGCTTGGCCGGCTCTATTCCGCCGTCAAGATAGATCGCGCCAACTAGTGCCTCAAACAGATTGGCCGATTGCTTCACAGCGATTTTTTCCTCTTTTAAGTCCACCGTTGATTCAATCTGGACAAAGTCTAAGAGTTTGAGTAATTGACCCATGGTGGCCAGAAATATTTTCTGAACGAGGGCCGAGCGCTTTTGTGTCAAAACGCCTTCATCACCTTCCGGGAATTCTCGCATGAGTTCCCGACTAACTACAATATCAATAACCGCATCCCCTAAAAACTCCAGCCGCTCATAGTTTTGCCGTGGTTGGTTTGAAATAGACCGGTGGGTAAATGCCTGGATCAGGTATTGGCGATTTTTAAATCGGTACTTACATATTTTTTCTAATGCGGCAAAAGGATTGGACTGGGATGATTTGAATAAAAAATCAAATAAAGGCACGCGCTATTCAACCCAACGTTTGAGTACAATTACCCCATTGTGGCCGCCGAATCCAAACGAATTGGACATAACAACGTTCACTTCCGCTTCCTGGGCAGTATTGGGAACATAGTCCAGTGTGCATTCCGGGTCCGGTGTGTTATAGTTGATGGTAGGTGGCAGCATATTGTGGGAAATAGCCTGGACGCAGGCTGCAGCTTCCAAGGCGCCGCTGGCACCCAAGGAGTGTCCAATCATGGATTTGGTTGAACTAACCTTTAACTTTTGGGCATGTTCACCAAATAAGGTCGTAATAGCGGCTGATTCTGTTTTATCATTAAAGGGTGTGGAGGTACCATGGGCGTTAATATAATCTACATCTTCAACTCCAAGCTGTGCATCGGTTAGTGCAAGCTGCATGGCCGCAATGGCGCCCTTACCGCCTTCCGATGGCTGGGTGATGTGAAAGGCATCATCGGTGGATCCGTATCCTGCCACTTCGGCCAGGATTGTTGCGCCGCGGGAACGGGCATGTTCCGCCTCTTCTAGAATAATACTGGCTGCGCCTTCCCCCAGTACAAATCCGTCCCTGTTTGCATCGAAAGGACGGCTAGCTGCAGTGGGATCATCATTGCGGGTTGAAAGTGCCTTCATGTTGGCAAACCCAGCAATGCATAAACCAGTAATGCTTGCCTCCACTCCACCGGTGACCACCACATCTGCGTCCCCATATTGAATGATTCGTGTAGCAGTGCCGATGGCATCGGTACCGGAAGCGCAGGCTGATACCACCGTATGGTTCGGACCTTGAAATCCATGATGAATCGCAATTTGGCCTGCTGCAATATTAGAAATCATTTTGGGAACAAAGTAGGGAGTGACCCGCCGCTGGCCACGGTTGGAAAATACGCCGTGCTGATTTTCTAGCGTTTGGATGCCACCAACGCCCGTGCCAATGATGACACTAACCCGTTCCTTATTCACGTCGGATTGATCTAAACCGGAATGGGAAATGGACTCGTGGGAAGTGACCAAGGCGTAAATTGAAAAGGGGTCTAGTCTCCGTATTTCCTTCCGATCAAAATGATCTTCCGGGTTGAAATCGGAAAGTTCGCCAGCGATGCGGACACTTAAATTTTCTGCATCGAAACTCTGAATGGGACCGATACCGCTTTTACCGGCAATTAAGGCATCCCAGTATTCGCTAAGCGAATTACCGTTTGGGGCCAGAACGCCGATACCCGTGACTACCGCACGACGTTTTTTCATATGTTTTATTGATTGGCTTCGATATAATCGACAGCAGACTTTACGGTGGTCATTTTTTCTGCATCATCATCAGGAATTTCTATGCTGAATTCCTCTTCGAGCTGCATAATCAATTCCACCGTATCTAATGAATCCGCACCAAGATCATCTACAAAAGAAGCTTCGGATACGATTTTTTCTTCTTCAACACCCAGTTTATCGATAATGACTTCCTTTACCTTATCGAATGTGGACATAGTTTCCTCCTTAGTTAAATCATGATCATGCCGCCGTCAACCGTTATGGTTTGCCCGGTAATGTATCCCGCTTCATCTGAAGCTAAGAAAAGGGCTGCAGCGGCAATATCATCGGGACTTCCAATGTGTCCCAATGGAATTTGTGAAATTAACGAATCTTTTGTTTGATCATCCATTTGATTAGTCATGTCCGTTGCAATATAACCTGGTGCGATGCAATTGACAGTAATATTTCGGGATGCCAGTTCTTTTGCAATTGCCTTGGTTAGTCCAATCAGACCGGCTTTGGCGCTAGCATAGTTTGCTTGTCCTGCATTGCCCACAAGGCCGACAACGGATGATATGTTAATAATACGGCCAAAGCGCTGTTTCATCATAATACGGGTGACAGCCTTAATGCCGTTAAATGCGCCTTTCAGATTGGTATCAATTACTGTGTTCCAATCATCTTCCGACATGCGCATAATTAAACTGTCCCGAGTAACACCGGCGTTATTGATTAAAATATCAACTGACCCATGGGTGCCACCGGTATCTTTGATTAGGTTGTTAAATGTTTGAAGATCGGAAACATCACAGGTAAATACAGAAGCGGATCCATTTTCTTTTTTAATCTCCTCGACTACAACTGTAAGCGCTTTCTCCGTTCGACTGACGCAGACCACATGAGCGTTGGCCCGGGCATAGGCTTTCGCTATGGATTTGCCAATGCCCCTGGAAGCACCAGTAACAACAGCGACCTTATTTGATAGATCAAACATGGTTAAAATTTAATATTTGTTCAAGAGATTCCACACCACTGATATTAAATGAACGTTCAATGCGCCGGGACAACCCTTGCAGCACCTTTCCAGGGCCTACTTCCACTGCTGAAGTGACACCATCATTTATCAATCGAGTGATCGATTCATGCCAGCGCACAGGATTCTCTAACTGATCAATCAGGGCCTGGCGGATCTCATCGGAGCTGGAAACGGGTGCGGTAGACACATTGGCATAGACTGGAATTGCACTATGGTTAATTATTATGGATTCAAGTGCTTTGGCAAGGGAATCTCTAGCCGGTTTCATTAGCGGCGAATGAAAAGCACCACTCACATTCAACTCAATCACTTTCAAAGCACCGGCTTCTTTTAAAATGTGCATTACGTTTTGAACTGCATTCGTTTCACCGGAGATCACAACCTGGCCAGCCGCATTAAAATTTGCTGCAACCACAATACCACCGGAAAAATCTTCACAAATATTGATTATCTGATCATCATCCAGTCCTAAGACGGCTGCCATTGTTCCTGGATGTTGATCTCCGGAGATTTGCATTCCCTCCGCACGAATTTTTACTAAGCCTAATCCAGTTTCAAAATCAAATGCTTTTGCCAACGCTAGAGCAGAATATTCTCCCAAGCTGTGACCGGCTGCACAGGAAGGCTGGACACCATGTTCCATAAGTAATTCACCAATAATCACACTAACGATATAGATGGCCGGTTGGGTATACTGGGTCTGTTTCAGCGTGTCTTCTGGTCCGTTGAATATAATATCTTGGATATCGACACCCATGATTTCATTGGCGTGGTCAAAATATTGTTTGCCCAAAGCTGTCTTTTGATATAAGTCAAGTCCCATGCCAACTTTCTGGGAAGTTTGCCCTGGGCATAGGAATGCGAAAGGCACTATGTATCTCCCCATCTTATCAGCATGCTGCCCCAGGTAAATCCGCCACCAAATGCTGCCAGTAATAATAAATCACCATTGTTTAATCGATCTGTTTCTACCGCTTCATCCAGTGCGATCGGAATAGTTCCTGCGGTTGTATTGCCATATTTATTGATATTGACCAGAATCTGGTCTGCCCTTAACCCGCAGCGCTTGGCTGCTGCATCAATAATCCGACGGTTCGCTTGGTGAGGAATAAACAGTTTAACATCGCTGCCGGTAAAACCGTTATTATCTAAAATCTGTTTACTCACTTCGGCCATTTTTTTTACCGCAAATTTGAAAACTGTTTTTCCATCCTGGTAAACGTAGTGCATTTTTTTCTCAATTGTATCTTTTGAGGCAGGGTGGACGCTACCACCGGCCGGTACTTTTAAATACTGGCTGCCACTGCCATCCGTATGTAAGACCGAATCTAAAACGCCTGCATCCGTATCAGTGGGTTCTAAAAGAACACCACCGCCGCCGTCACCAAAAATGACGCAGGTATTACGATCAGAATAGTCTATAATTGAACTCATCGTATCTGCACCCATAACCATCACATTATTATAGCGGCCCGATTCAATCATTTTAGCACCGGTTTCCATGGCATACACAAAACCGCTGCAGGCCGCCGCAATATCAAATCCCCAGGCATTTTTTGCCCCAATTTTATCTTGTACAAGGGCAGCGGTGGCAACAACTGGAAAGTCTGGCGTGCATGTGGCGATTAAAATGACATCAATTTCTTCAGCAGACTTTTTGGATTTTTCCAGTAAGCGATTAGCAATATGAGCGCACATGTCTGATGTGGCTTCACCTTCACTGACTAGATGCCTATTTTCAATACCGGTACGGTTACGGATCCATTCATCGGATGTGTCAACCATTTTTTCCAAATCTGCATTGGTCAATACCCGTTTAGGTAAATAACGTGCGGTTGCAGTTACGGTTGCTCTCATCTTATGGTTTCCTTAGACATGTACTACCCCATGGCATCTAAAATATTTCCATAATAAAATAGGAGAGATTATTCTTGCGTCGATAAGATAGGTCGTCCACGGTAATAACCGCAATTCGGACAAGTCCGATGAGGCATTTTTGGCTGGCTGCATTGGGGACACTCAGATATGCTAACACCTGCCGCTTTATAATGAGTCCGTCTTTTTCTACTGCGTGCTTTAGATTGTTTGCGTTTTGGTAATGCCATCTTTACTCCAAAATATTTTAATTATTTAAATTCTTTAATGCATCCCAGCGGGAACGATATTCTGATACAGTACATGTACATGTAGTTTCATTTAAGTTTTTTCCGCAGGCCGGGCATAAGCCTTTACATGACTTTTTGCACAACCTTTTTATGGGCTCTTCCAACAAAATCAGGTCATGGATTACAGAACTTAAGTCGATGAATTCTTCGGTGTCTGTAAACTGAATTACATCAACATTTTTTTCATTCAGCAGAGATTTGTCATTGGTAAGAATCACATTCAAAAGTGATTGAAAATTTTCTTTAAATTTTACCAGACAACGATCGCATGTTTTATACACCATTGATTCAATCGTTCCATGGACTCGATAACCGTCAGAAAGTGTGTCTACTGAAATGGTGCACTTTAAATGACTTTCAGCCAATTGAAGATCGCCCAAATCCAGAGATTTTGCTACAATTTCAAAAAGCTGACTGGATATTCTCTGTTCTAAATCCGACCGAAATAGCTTCATTTTAGCTTAGAAATTTATTCTTTATTTTTGCCGCTTACCAAGGCTAATTCAGTGTTACCTATTCTTAAATAATATTGCCTGAACTAGCCTGATTTCGAAGGTTCATCATCGGCGTCGGAATCCGGAAATTCAGATTCCAAATTATTGGATTCATCTGCATCTTCTTCGAAATTAAAATCTTCATCGTCATCAGTATCCTCTTCCGCTTCCAGTTCTTCCTCATCTTTCCGCTCTAAAATGTTATCCTCATCTGAATTATTTCGAAAGATGGTGAACATGAGCGTTTCACCGACAGAAAGAATAGAAAGGAAATAAGAAAAAAATGATAGGGTGATCAAAAATAAAAATAGGCCAACGATGTAAGCACCAACACATTCTGTGCCGCTTAAGCTACCAGGCACTGGGGGTGTGTAATAGGAATAAAAGTCATTTAAGTTATACCAGTTATTCACAACGGATGAAAACAGATTCTGTGGCCAGACTGTCTGACCAGCTGTGCCCACAATGTTAACCAGTTTTTGGCCCATAAGCATTTCATTTCCAAAAACGGCATCTAAAAGTTTCATACCGGAAAACATTGCAAATTTGAAAACAGCCAGAGAAAAAATAGAAAGGGGTAATAAAATCGCGTGATAAATAATAATCCGCCAGGGTTGACTCCAGGTAATGGAGTAACTATTGAAAACAGCACCCATGGTATCTTCTTCAATGGTTCCAACGATTGCTGGTGTGTATATAAAGGAAATCAAAAATACAACTGCCGTGTAAACGGTAAAAACGGCACCGGAGAGATAAAAAAGATAGGGTAGTACAAATAAGAAGTCTCCTAAATAGGGTATCTTTCCAAGCAGTGCAAATATGGCTGCCATTGCGATGAAGAAAAGGAGGATAAGGATCATGGATACGGAAGTGAAAATAACAGGATGCCAATGCTTTTTAACATATTTCCAGGCGTCTCTAGAGGAGTAGAATTCATCCCCTTTCAATTGTTTGTATGTGACACGGGACACAGCTGTACAAGCCAGGTGAATGGCAAAAAACCAATCCAAAACACCACCCCAAAAGATCAGCCAGGCATACCATGGGCCACCAACAGGATAGAAACATGGATAAAGCCCTTGAGCTGACCAGGTTTCTCCAAAGGACATTCCAGATAGTGCTAGGGCGATGTAATTGAGAATAAAATAACAAGCATATCCAATCAGATTAGCAACGAGAAAAATCCAGATTTTTTTGCCGCTTAAGGCAAGGCGAGGTGCACGAAAAATATCCCGTACATCAAAATATAATTTCATGGGTTCCATAATTTTCACCTCTTAATCTTTTCAGTTTTTCAAATTAGTATTCATAACGGACGAAGTCAACCCAGGCTCGTTCGCGGCGTGTACTGGATAACGATTCTGCAACGGCAATTGCTGTATTTCGGTTGTCATAGCTACCAACGCGAACACGATACCAAATTTCATTGGTTTCTTTAAATACCGCTTTTTGGATATAGGCATCAAATCCGGCATCAATTAAGGAACCAACAACTTTCTTAGCATCGGCCAATTCTTTTTTTGACGCAACCTGGATTGTAAATCTTTCCTTGTCATATGGAATAGAGTCTCCACGGACTAGCTTGGCTTTTTTCTTTTTTGGCACAGGGGCAGCTGGCGGAGGCGGCTTTTGTTCTACTGTTTCTTCGACCGCATCCACGGGTGTTTCTTTGATCTGGTTTGCTTCTTCTAAGACCTCTGCTACAGACTCGGATTCATACCATTTTGGCTCATCGTTCTCAACCAATAATTCAGCAACCGCATCTTCAACTTCTTCAGGCGCTTCCGGTTCAAGCCTCTCTTCTTCGTTTTCTACAATCTCATTGGCCGCAACTTCATAGGAAAATGACTGGGTGCTAATTTCATCATTATATTGAAAAACGGACACTTCCAAACTATATAAGCCGGCAACGTCCGGAATAAATTCGATGGTCGAATTTGTTTCATCCTTTATTATTTTTGAATTATCCAATTGGCTATTGTCTGGCACGCTGGTCCACTCCCAGATAAAATCTAGATCTTGGCTCTCTACTGGTTTATCGGCAGTAATGGTCACGTGATCGCCAACGTTTGCGGTTGGATTTTTTTCACCGCATCCAGTCAAAACTAATAGGGATAAAATGATAATATATTTTTTTTTGTCTATCATTTCAATCGAGGTACAAATGCCTGTCCGGGAATATTAAAAGCAGCAGGGGAAAGATGCAACTGTTACTAATTAGCAATTAATTCACTTTCATTAAAAAAGAAATTGATTTCCAGTTCCGCATTTTCATCATTGTCGGCACCGTGAACAGCGTTTTTACTTAATGAAGTTGCGAAATCTTTACGGATGGTGCCTGCTGCAGCTTTTTCAGGATCGGTGGCACCAATAATTTCGCGCCAGGCTTCCACCGCATTTTCTTTTTCCAGTGCGATCACCATTGTTTGTCCAGAGGACATGAAACTAGTCAATTCCTGAAAAAATGGCTTTCCGCGATGCACAGTATAAAATCCTTCCGCTTGAGATTTTGTCATGCGGATCAATTTCGCACCCAGAATCGTAAATCCAGCAGCCGTGATACGATCTAAGATCTTTTTCGTAAGACCTTTGCCGGTTGCATCCGGTTTAATCATTGCAAATGTTCGGTTACCCATTTTATTCAATTCTCCTGAACGAATTCTTTTTAATATTTCCTAATATTTTTTCATTCATTCACTGCTGTGCCCAGTAAAATGGCAGCTAATTCTTCAGTGCATTTTTCATTTTTTTGCCGATTTCTGCCACAGATTCACAGACTACGATTCCACATTCAGTCAAAATGCGCATTTTTGCTTCTGCATTATCGTCACCTCCCGAAACAATAGCGCCGGCATGACCCATGCGACGTCCGGTAGGTGCTGTTTGACCGGCGATGAACCCCACCACCGGTTTGGACATATTATTTTTTGCCCAGCGGGCGGCCTCATTTTCCATTTGACCACCGATTTCACCAATCATTACCACACCGTGTGTTTCCGGGTCATTTTCAAATAATTTTAAAATTTCCGTCATGGTAGTGCCGATAATTGGATCGCCGCCAATACCGATCGCAGTAGTTTGTCCGAGCCCGATATTGCTCAATTGTCCTATCGCTTCATAGGTGAGTGTGCCTGATTTGGAAACTACACCAATATTTCCCTTTTGACAGATAAATCCTGGCATGATACCCAATTTGCATTCGTCAACAGTGATAATTCCGGGGCAATTGGGACCAACCAGACCAGTGCCGTTTTGATCAATCATCCGTTTTGCCTTTAGCATATCCCGTACCGGAATTCCTTCGGTAATGCATACAACCAATTCGATCCCGGCATCGGATGCTTCGATAATCGCTTCGGCCGCGAATGGGGGTGGCACAAAAATAATGGAAACATTTGCTTTTTCTTGTGTGCATGCTTCTTTCACTGTATTATATACAAGGATGCTGCCATCTAGGGCCATCTGCCCGCCTTTTCCCGGTGTAACGCCAGCAACAATATTTGTGCCGTATTCCAGCATTTGGGTGGAATGGAAAGTTCCTTCCGAACCGGTAATACCCTGAACGATAACTCGGGAATCCTTATTGACTAAAATTGACATTTCACGATTTCCTAATTCCCCAGGACCGTATCAACAACCTTTGTAGCGGCATCCTGCATATCACTTGCAGGGATGATGGCCAAACCCGATTCGGATAAAATGCTTTTGGCTGCCTGTGCATTCGTTCCTTCCAATCGTACCACAACAGGGACTTTTAATCCCAACTCCTTCACAGCTTGGATTACACCATTGGCTACCCGGTCGCAGCGCACAATACCACCAAAAATGTTAATTAAAATGGCTTTTACATGGACATCAGAAAGAATGATCTTAAATCCATTTTTCACTGTTTCAGCGCTGGCAGTTCCACCTACATCTAAAAAGTTAGCTGGTTCACCGCCGGCCAGTTTAATAATATCCATGGTAGCCATCGCCAACCCAGCGCCGTTGACCATACAGCCGACATTTCCATTTAATTTTATGTAATTGAGATTGTATTCGGTGGCTTCCATTTCTGTTGGGTCTTCTTCATGCTTATCGTGGAGTTCGGCAATATCCGGCTGGCGGTAAAGGGCATTATCGTCAAAATTAAATTTTGCATCCAGAGCTACTACCTGTTCATCTTCGGTTAATACCAGCGGATTAATTTCAACCAGTGAGGCATCTGTCTCCACATAGCATTGATACATTCTCATGAACATCGTGATTGCTGTTTTGAGTGCTACTTCTCCAAGATCAAGGCCAATAGCAAGCTTGCGCGCCTGGGATGTTTTCATGCCAATCAGTGGATCGATCCAGACTTTGATAATTTTTTCCGGTGTTGCTTCTGCCACTTTTTCGATTTCAACCCCGCCTTCAGAAGAAACCATGAATACGTCTTTTGTTTTTGCTCGGTCTAAGGTCAGGGCGCAATAATATTCTTTTTGGATGTCCAGAGCTTCGGTGATGTACACTTTACGGACTTTTTGCCCTCCAGCTCCCGTTTGGGGAGTGATCAAATTCATTCCAAGCATATTACTTACATTTTCAAGCGCATCTTTTGTGGTGGGGCAGTATTTGACACCGCCGCCTTTTCCGCGACCTCCAGCGTGGATCTGTGCCTTTACCATCACCGCCTTAGAATTGAATTCCTGCTGAACTTTTTCAATCGTTGCTGAAGCGTCAGCCAAATTGTCAATCACATAACCATCCTGGATGGGTATGCCATAGTGCTTAAAAATATTCTTTCCCTGGAATTCATGAATTTTCATAGATCAATTCCGTATCAACGTTCCGTTTTTTCCTTCAATAGCTTCTGCAATTCCATCGATGGATGTAATGACAACCTTATCTCCATGATATTTCAAAAAATATAAAGCTGCTTCAATTTTTGGGCCCATCGTTCCTGATTGGAAATGACCTTCTGCATGATAAGCACTTGCTTCATCGGTAGTCATTTCATGAATGGTTTTTTCATTCGTACTGCCATAGTTAATACTTACGCTGTCTACATCCGTAATGATCCATAATTCGCTAGCTTTAATCACTCGGCCCAAAAGTGCAGCAGATAAATCTTTATCTATAACAGCATCCAGACCTTCCAGGTTTCCATTTTTGTTCCAGTAGGCTGGGATACCACCACCGCCTGAAGCAATCACAATAATACCATGATCCACCAACGTCTGAATAGATTTACCATGTTCGATATACTGTGGAAGCGGGCTCGGTACAACCTGGCGCCATTCACCTTCATTTTGTTCCCGGATGATCCATCCAAAGTTTTGGGCCATATTTTCGGCTTCAGCCTTTGTATAACGCTGTCCGATAAATTTAGTAGGATTATTAATTGATGGATCATCAGCATCCACAATTGTTTGTGTAATCAGAGTGACAACTTCGCGCTCGATCTGATGTTCTTTCAGAGCGTTTTGCAGGGATTGTTGCAGCATGTATCCAATGGAGCCCTGTGTCTCGGCCACACATACACCTAAAGGCAGAGGTGGAATATCGTTATAGGTTAATTCCATGCGGTACAATTCATCTCCAACCTGGGGACCATTGCCATGGGTGAGGCAAATGTTATATTCGAGGTTCACAAAATGCATGATAGCGTCCAGGCTTTCCCGCGTATGTGAGAATTGCTGATAAATGGTGCCCGCTTCGCCTTTTGGTGACAGGGCGTTGCCTCCTAAGGCAATCATGACTGATTTTTGCATGGTGATGAATAAAGTCTGCTGTGAGGTCTATTCTTCTTCCATGAAAGGATACTTATAATCCTTAGGAGGATCGAATGTCTCTTTGATGGTTCGCTGAGAAACCCATCGAACCAGATTAAACATGGAACCAGCCTTGTCATTTGTTCCAGAAGCGCGGCTGCCCCCAAATGGTTGCTGACCAACGACAGCGCCAGTGGGCTTATCATTGATATAGAAATTACCTGCAGCATGGGTTAGCTTTTCCGTTGCTTCATTGGTTGCTTTCTTATCCTGACCCCAAACGCAACCGGTCAAAGCGTAAGGGGAAGTGGTGTCTACCAATTCGAGTGTAGATTGCCAATCTTTTGGCTCATAAACATAAATTGTAAGTACCGGTCCAAAAATTTCTTCGCACATGGTGGTATATTTTGGATTATCGGTTACAATGGTGGTGGGTGAGATAAAATACCCTTTGGAGTCATCATAATCACCACCGGTAATGATTTCTGCATCGTCTGCTTTTTTGGCGCCATCAATGTAAGCACTGATAGAGTCAAAGGCAGCCCTGTCGATTACGGCATTGACCAAGTTTGAAAAATCTTCCACATCTCCCATTTTAATCGTCTCAACCTGGGCGATATATTTTTCTTTTAGTTCAGGCCAGATATTAGAAGGGATATAGCAGCGGGAGAGAGCAGAGCACTTTTGCCCCTGGTATTCAAAGGCGCCCCGAACCATAGCTGTGACTAGCGCATCAACATCTGATGATTCATGGGCAATACAGAAATCTTTACCGCCTGTTTCGCCCACAATCCTTGGGTAGGACTTATAATTGGAAATATTTTCGCCAATAGTTGACCACATACCCTGGAAGACAGTGGTTGAACCAGTGAAATGAACGCCAGCCAGGTTTGGATCTTTCATAACAGTGGGTCCTACTTCATGTCCGGAACCCGGAATAAAATTGATCACTCCATCCGGGACACCCGCTTCTCGGAATAATTCCATCATAAAGTGTGCGCTGTACACGGCACTGGATGCAGGTTTCCACAATGCGACATTGCCCATCAAAGCAGGTGCAGTGGGCAGATTTCCGCCAATCGAAGTGAAATTGAAGGGTGTTACAGCAAATATAAATCCTTCGAGTGGACGATGCTCGATCCGGTTCCACATGCCATCAGGAGAATAAGTAGGCTGGTATCGGTATAGTTGCTGGGCGTACCAGCAGTTAAAATTCAAAAAGTCGATCATTTCGCAGGATGCATCAACTTCCGCCTGGAATGCATTTTTACTCTGTCCAAGCATGGTGGACGCATTGATGGTTTGATCATCATGCCGCTGCAGTATAGAAGCCATTTTCTTGAATATGGAAAAACGGTCCTCCCAGGGCATTTTAGACCAACTTTGCCAGGCATCCATAGCGGATTCAATGGCCATTTTTATTTCTTTTTTACCTGCTTTGTGGTATCTGCCTAATAGATGCTGATGATCATGGGGAATTCGCATTTCTCCCATATCGCCTGTTTTTATCTCTTGGCCGCCGATAACTAAAGGGACTTCTATTTCCTGGGATTTTAATTCTTTGAGCCTTGCTTTGAGAGCTGCTCGCTCTGGGGTACCAGGAGCATAAGATAAAATCGGTTCATTGACTGGTTTAGGTACAATCGCTTTCGCGTTACGCATGATTGCCTCGTTTCATTAATTTAATGGGTCAAAAAAAGCTCGGGAATTTATTGGGGAAAAAGGGATGATTCAAGCAATGGTAACGCAATGCTGCCATTGCTATATTGTTTATCGGTTTACAGATACCTCACATTTACAATTTTATTTGAGAAATCTCAAGCTTGTCAAGCCACAATATTCAATTATAATAAGAGTCACCTTTTGGCAAGTTCGGGGCAAAATCGTTTTGATCATACAATAGAATTTAAAATGGAAATCATGGTTGTACTGTCTGGTGCAGAAACCAATGCTTTCCGGTAGTTGCCAGCACCGGAAAATCCGCGGATGTACCAACCAAAATGTTTACGCATCATATTGGTCGCAGTCCGCTCACCATGCCAATCAATCATATGATCAAAATGCTGGCGGCATCCACTAATTCTTTCTTTCATGGTAGGTGGCTGCGGAACTGATTTTCCTTTATATAAAGCAATTGCCTCCTTGAAAAACCATGGATTCCCTAGAGCGCTGCGGCCTACCATCACCGCATCGCATTTGGTTTGTTCAAACATGTGCATCACATCATCCGGTGTTTTTATATCTCCATTGCCGATGACCGGTACCGCAGTTGCTTCTTTTAATTGTTTAATCAATGACCAGTCTGCAGAACCATTATAACTTTGTTTCGTGGTTCGCGGATGCAGTGCAATGGCCTTTACGCCAATGGCTTCCAGGCGCTGGCCTACCTCCGGCACTACAATCGATGTATTATCCCACCCGGCACGCATTTTTACGGTGACGGGCACTTCTGGCACTGCTTCGACTACCGCTGCAGTAATATCATCCATCAGGCAAAGATCTTTTAAGGCAGCTGACCCTGCACCGCGTTTAGTTACTTTTGGTACCGGGCACCCATAATTGATATCCAGTATATCGGGGGAAAATTTATCCACGACCATTTTAGCTGCACGGCTCATCACCTCGGGCGTATCTCCAAAGATCTGGATTCCGATGGGCCGCTCAAAATCAGTGAATTTGATCATTTGCCATGTTTTGGCATTTTCCCGTATAATGCCGTGGGCAGAAACAAATTCTGAATAGACTACCCCTGCTCCTTGCGCTTTACACAATACACGGAAAGGATAATCGGTCACACCTGCCATGGGAGCAAGGAGGATTGGGGTTTGTATATTTAGTTTGCCAATTTGCATGGGTCAAATTTATTGCAGTATCCGATTAAAGTTGATAAACTTCAGCAATCTTTACTGCAGCGACTCAAGGGTATTGAGCTAATATTAATAAAGATAAGAAACAATTCTGTTTAAAATGAATCCTAAAATACTGTATTTGACGGTATTCTGCGTCCTTATGGGTGTTCCACTCAGTGGGCAGGATACATTATCTACTGATACCACCCAGAGTGAATTACCTATTGTAGCTATCATGGACTTTATTCCAAAAGGGGCATATCCGTATGAGATCACTATTTTGGAAGCTCAGACCCTGACCAATGAGTTTGCAGCTCAAGTTATTCAAACGGGGGAAGTCACTTTATATGATCAGGCAGGCATGAGGGAAGTCATGGATCAGAAAGGGTTTGTCTCTGCCGAGTGTACCGATTCGAAATGTGTTTCCGAATTGGGTCAACTGCTTCAAGTAGCGTTTGTGATCAATGGAAATGTCGAAAAAGTTGATAGTATGTTCACGGTTAATGCATTCATGGTGGACGTAGCTGCAGATTCTATTAAGCGGGAAAAAAATGTAGTACATGTAGGGGAGGTGGATGGGTTTATCACTGAAATTGAAATTTTAGCCTGGGAAATATTGGGCTTACCGCCCCCGAATGAACTTTTGCGGAAGCGGGACGGCGAGATGGCTGTGGTTGATCCTTCTGAGAAAACACGCATAGGTGCTTTAACCCGTTCGGCAGTTTTGCCTGGCTTAGGGCAGTTATATTTGGATAATCCGGGAATGGGTTATGTATGGATGGGATCTGAAATTGTTGTAGGCGTGTTAGCGTATATGAGCTTTACAAGATATAAAACAGCTTATGATGATATGGACTATTATTTTGATCAATACACGAAAGCTGCAAACCCGGATGAGGCCCGAGAATTCAGGATCTTATCCAAACAGGCAGAGCTAGATGAAACCACTGCCAAAGATGAAATTCAGAGCCTGATTGTTATGGGGGCAGGTTTGTGGGTGGCCAATATGGTTCATGCCTATATGACTGGCCCAAAACCAAAAGCGACGAGTGCATCCACACAAAAAACAGCCCTTGATTTTGTTTATAACCAAAAATTAATGCAACCACAATTGAGGTTTTCCATTGCGCTGGATTAAAGCACAATCTTTACTGCTGTTGTTTGTGCTGTTGGGGTGCCGGATAGAGGTTCATGAAGCTACCTATGACAATCCCTTTGATTTAGATGCCAATAAGGAAAAGGGGATTATACCGCCCGCACTTATATTTTCTCCAAGCCGGGTTAAAACAAGCGTTGGTGGAAGTGCAACCATGAATATATTTGCTCTTGAAGTAAGTGGTGTCGGGGGTGTACATGCACAGGTCAATTATGATGCGACCAAGCTTTCAGTGACTTCTGTAACCGCTGGCAGTTTTTTTAGCAGTGCCCAAAGTCCTATATTTATATATGAGGACAATAATGGAACCCTGGACGTTTACGTATCGTACCTGGGGCCGGAAATCACGGTGAGTGGAACCGGAGATATAGCTATAGTTGTTTTTAATGCAAAATCATCTGGCGAGGCGGTTGTACGTTATACTTCCGAATCAGAACTTTTGGGTTCCAACGATGTACCAATTAAGCTGAATGGCCTGGGTCAGGGGGTCGTAAATGCAAAATAATCAGTTTGAAAAAAATACTTTGATTGTGTTTCCTGTGTAATCCAATGAAAAAATTTCTATTTATTATTTTATGGATCAGTATGGGAGGATCCTTACTTTGGGCACAGACCTGGAATTTTAATAATGGTTCAATTCCTTCTGAATTAACTGTTTCAAATGGCAGTGTACAAACTGGAAACGGAAGCGGCACAGATGGTTTTTTTACTGGCACTGCCCTCAACTTTACTGGTGGTGGTACACGGTTTGTAACTTTACCGGTTACTAATTCTGCTTCTGCTAGTGGTGTGCTTTCTTGGAAAATGATATATGGTACGGATAGTAATGGCGGTGAAGAATTGGATAATTCCGAGCATGTTGCCCTTTATTATACAGATTTCGATGACATTGCAACCTATAAAGGCACCTCTTGGATAGCAGTTACAGTTAATCTCACGGGTGATCTGGCCGCATCCAGCATTATTTATAAAATACAGCAGGTTAGCCACTCTGGCGCCGATTATGACCACTGGGGTGTCGATGATCTGGTGCTGAACAACGATCCAAACATATCCTCTAGTGCCTTAGCTAGTGATAATAGTTATATCGATGTGACCATGAGTGAGGCAGTATATAATGCTAATGGCGGCAGTGGAGCTTTAGAAGCGACTGACTTTGCGTTGACTTTTGCACAAAACAGCGGCAGTGCCACGGGTGTCAGCATTGACAGCATCAAACAAAATGATAATGCTGCCACTGCCTTAGCCGGTGGAGAAACAGTCATTCGGGTGTTCTTGGGCATTACAGGAATACCGAGCGGTGTAGAAACGATCACCATTACACCGGAAGATGCTACGAGCATTTATGATGTGGCCGGGAATGCTATGCCTGTAGCCCAGACGACCGGAGCCAAAACATTGAATGATAAGGCTGGACCTTTAATCGCATCTGTATCCCTGCAATCAGATAATGCGAAAATTGCAGTGACGTTTCCTGAGGCCGTTTACAACACCAATAGTGGAAGTGGTGCCTTGGAAGCAAGCGATTTTTCCTTTTCCATTAGCGGAGGTACGGCCACCCTTTCCAGTGCGACTCCCACCGATATATCCATTAGTGGTAATGTATATACTTTAGATATCGGTTTATCCGGAACGTCTAACGGAACTGAAGTTCTAACCGTCAATCCGGTGGATGACGGTATTTATGATGCAAATGGCAATGAAGCGAGCATAACAGCCACATTAAACGATGTCACCGGGCCTACTGTAACTTCCGTTTCATCTACAACGGCTAATGGTACTTACGGCATCGATGAGACGATTGCCATTACCATTACCTTTAGTGAAAATGTCATTGTTAATTCAGCTCTTTTTCAGCAAGATGGCACAGGCCGACCTCGTCTTACCTTAGAAACAGGTTCATATGATCAAGCAAGAAACTATACGAGCGGAAGTGGCGGCGCAACGCTCACCTGGAATTATACAGTACAATCAGGTAATATCAGTAGTGATCTGGATTACCAGAGTACAACCGCTTTAGCATTAAATGGCGGCACCATCAAAGACGCAACGGGGAATGATGCCACTTTAACACTGCCAAGTCCCGGTGCCTCGGGCTCATTAGCTGCGAACAAAGCTTTAGTGGTTGACGGTGTTGTTCCTACCATATCTTCTTCCGCCTTAGCTAGCGATAACAGTTATATAGATATCACAATGAGTGAAGCGGTATACAACGCAAGCGCTGGCAGCGGTGCCCTGGAAGTAGCTGACTTTACTTTAACTTTTGCACAAAACAGCGGCAACGCCACAGGTGCCACTATCAGCAGTGTGAAACAAAATGATAGCGCTACTGAAGGCAGTGCCACTGCCTTAGCTGGCGGTGAAACAGTTATCCGCGGGTTCTTGAGTATTACCGGTTATGATAGGCCAATTACACCCAGTGGAGTGGAGAAGATCACTATTACACCGGTAAATGCCACCAGTATTTATGATTTGGCCGGCAATGCCATGGCCACATCCCAGAATACGTGGTGGACTTTAAAAGACAAGCTATTACCATCGATCACATCTGTATCCCTTGCGGCAGATAATTCTACTTTAGCGGTGACGCTCAATGAAGCAGTATTTAGTACAAACGGCGGCAGTGGTGTTTTAGAGGCCAGCGACTTTGCCTTTTCGATTAGTAGTGGTGGTGCGGCAACTCTTTCCAGCACAACTCCCACCAGTATGATATCGATTAGCGGCAATGTTTATACTTTGGGTATCAGCCTGTCTGGAACGCCTAACGGGACTGAGACGTTGGCAGTCGATGCAGTCGATAACGGTATTTATGATGGCGCTGGTAACGAAGCCAGCACGTCTCAGTTTAATATTTATAATACAGTCACCTTGAATGATAAGGCCGGGCCTACAATCTCATCTGTATCCCTAGCTTCCAATAACAGTTCTATTGCGGTAACCTTTTCTGAGGCGGTATATAACACCAATGGCGGCAGTGGTGCATTAGAAGCCAGTGACTTTTCTT
>JYMV01023518.1_pt1 | contig 41650 bp, 35 predicted proteins | sample 338911 | NCBI WGS metagenome assembly JYMV01 (sample SAMN03354496, study PRJNA234377) | hydrothermal vent metagenome | biome: Deep sea; feature: Hydrothermal plumes at the Eastern Lau Spreading Center, Western Pacific Ocean; material: Seawater | place: Tonga | collected 2009 | depth 2000 m m | reverse complement strand
GAAAGCCGCGCGCCTTCGCTCAATGCAGCTTGGTCAAAAAGAACCATAGACCATTCTTCCAGTCGCTCGTGCTCAGGCGCCAGTTGTTTGATGAGCGGGTGGTCAGCATTAATTTCCATAATCGGTTTAGCGTCCGGCGCATCCTGTCCCATGGCCTGCAGGATGCGCTCGAGGTTGCCGCCGAGATCATGTTCGTCGGCAACCAGGCAAGCCGGTGAATCTGTTAAACGATGGCTCACACGGACTTCCTTTACCCTGTCACCAAGTACTGCTTTTATCTTTTCCACCAGTCCGGCAAGGTCTTTGCCTTTTTCCTCGGCGGCTTTTTTCTGGTCATCGCTTGTAAATTCATCCAGGTCCAACGCACCCTTTGCTATCGATTTCAAAGATTTTTCCTCATAGTTACTGAGGGAAGTAACGAGCCACTCGTCAACTGGGTCCGTTAGTAGAAGAACTTCGATATTGTTCTTTCGGAATATCTCCAGATGTGGCGATGAGCTGGCTGCTGCGTATGACTCTGCCGTGACAAAGTAGATTCCCTTCTGTTTCATCGGCATCCGTTTAACGTAATCCGCCAGCGATACTGTCTGTGTTTCTTCATCGTCATGGGTTGTGCAGAAACGCAATAATTTGGCCAGGGGTTTCTGGTTCTCCTGGTCTTCGACCATGCCTTCTTTTAGAACTTTGCCAAATTCCTTCCAAAACTGTGCGTAGGTGTCTGGATCGTTTTCGGCTATCCGTTTCAGCTCGTTGAGAACTTTTTTTACCGAGGCTGTGCGAATCCGGTCTATGTTTTTGTTGTTCTGTAGAAACTCGCGGGAGACATTAAGCGGCAGATCAGCTGCATCAACCACGCCCCGAACAAACCGAAGATAACTTGGCATCAGGTACTTGGCATCATCGAGAATAAAGATTCGACGCACGTAAAGATTGATACCGTGCCGCTGCTCGCGGTCCCATAAATCAAACGGCGCCTTTGATGGAATAAAGAGCAGCGATATGTACTCGAGATTACCTTCAACTCTATTATGCAGCGTGACGAGCGGGGCCTCGCTGTCATAACTGATGTTGGTGTAGAACTGTTTGTATTCTTCCTCCGTAATTTCAGTTTTCGGTCTAGACCACAACGCTGCACCTTTGTTGACTGTTTCCCACTCCTCTTTTCGTTTTTCATCCGAACTCAGCATCTTGATCGGCAGAGAGATATGGTCGGAGTATTTTCCGATGATATTGCGGAGGCGATACCCTTCGGAAAATTCTTTATCTTCTTTGCGAAGATGTAGTGTAATTTCTGTACCTCGTTCAACACGGGTGGTATTTTCGATCGTGTATTCACCGCTGCCGTCTGATGTCCAGCGGACTCCTGTCTCAGGTTCTTGACCGGCTTTGCGTGTCAAGAGTTCGACCTTTTCTGCGACCAGGAAAACCGAATAGAAACCGACTCCAAATTGACCAATCAGACGTGTGTCTGCGGATTGGTCGCCACTGAGTGAATCCAGAAACTGGCGGGTGCCTGATCGGGCGATTGTACCGATGTTGTCGATTACTTCAGCCTTCGCCATACCGATTCCATTGTCGCGCACAGAGACCGTTCTATCCTTCTCATTGAAGCTGATGTGCAGAGACAGTTCATTACTGTTCTCCAGCAGTTGTTCATCTGTCAATGCTGAAAATCGCAGCCGGTCACACGCGTCCGAGGCGTTGGAGATCAGCTCTCGAAGAAAGATCTCCTTGTTCGTATACAGTGAGTGAATCATCAACTGTAATAGCTGATTCACCTCGGTCTGAAAACTTCGGGTTTCAACGGTTTGTTCAGTTGTCATCGGTCATGGGTCCTTACTGATGTGGGGCTTGATCGAACGATCTTTGTGACTATCTACAAAAAATGGGGGCTGTGGGATGGTAAATCAAGTCATCCATGATCGGCCCGTGGCCAATTTCCGGTAGAATCCGCCTCGGATGTTTTTTGACGAATCGGGGCATGGCGCAGTCTGGTAGCGCACCTGCTTTGGGAGCAGGGAGTCGGGGGTTCAAATCCCTCTGCCCCGACCATTAACTGGGAACCTCAGGAGAGCCGGGCGCCCGTAGCTCAACCGGACAGAGCAACGGCCTTCTAAGCCGTAGGTTACAGGTTCGAGTCCTGTCGGGCGTGCCAATTTGGTGACGTGACCTCTTGAACAGCTGGATTCGCTGGCTTTAACATCCTGAATTGTTGGATAATTGCCGATCTGGTTATCCGAATATGGTGATCGTAGCTCAGTTGGTAGAGCCCCGGATTGTGGTTCCGGTCGTCGTGGGTTCGAGTCCCATCGGTCACCCCAGACTTGCAACAACCAAGATACGATCGGCAATTTATGGGATTGCCACTGGAGCACAGTGAGGGCCGTTAGCTCAGTTGGTAGAGCAGCTGACTCTTAATCAGCGGGTCGCAGGTTCGATCCCTGCACGGCCCACCAGAACTGGTGAAAAATGCAAATTGCTAAAACATATATGATCAATTTCAGCTTCTGGCCTCATTCTCAAGTCTGTACAGGATCAGATGCGAAAGTGGCGGAACTGGTAGACGCGCTGGCTTTAGGTGCCAGTGGGGTAACCCGTGGGAGTTCGACTCTCCCCTTTCGCACCAGCGTTTCAAGTTATTAATCAGGGTCCACCTCCTACAATCAGGAATACCATCGTATGGATGTCTCTGTTGAAAATACCGGTGCAATCGGCAGGAAAATGATAGTCAAAATTCCTGCGGCAGATCTTGATCAGAATATTCAGTCAAGGCTGTCAACGCTGGCGAAGACTGTAAAACTTCCAGGCTTTCGGCCCGGCAAGGTTCCACTCAAGGTAGTTGAAGCGAGGTATTCTGAGCAAGTCCTGCATGAAGCAGCCGAAGAACTGATCAGTTCAAGCTATCGTGATGCGGTCGTGCAGGAATCTGTTGATGCAGCGGGCCCACCATCAATTGAACCCAGGACGATGACACGCGGCCAGGATCTTGAATATGTGGCCACATTCGAGGTGTTTCCCCAGATTCCCCGAACTGATATTGCCGGCAAATCGATTGTTCGTAATTCCTGTCAGCCAGGAGAGGGGGATGTGGGTCGAACAATCGAAACTTTGCGCAAACGCCAAACAATCTGGGAGGCAAATGAATCAGCAGCTGAGGAGGGTGACCGCCTGTTGATTGACTTCAAAGGTTCCGTGAACGGAGAACCTTTCGAAGGCGGGGAAGCGGAAAACTATCCCGTTATACTGGGGGGAAGTACGTTGCTGCCGGAGTTTGAGGAGCAGTTAAATGGCCTGAAGACAGGTGACCAAAGTACAGTCGAACTGACTTTTCCTGATGATTACCCAAACGAAGAGATTGCGGGTCAACCGGCAAAGTTTAGTATCGATGTTCGTGAGGTTGCAAAACCGAAACTACCTGAGATCGACGAGGATTTCATAAAGAGTTTTGGTGTGGACGAAGGTACCGATGAGGCATTCCGCAGCCAAATCCTGGAGAATTTGGAGAAGGAATGTTCGCAAAAAATTCGCAGTGACACCCATGAAGCGGTGATGGGGGCACTTCTCCTGGAGAATGATTTCGAAGTGCCAGAGGCCCTGGTCCGGGAAGAGACTGAGCGGTCGGTTATGGCTGCCCGGGCCCAGATGCGTCAGCAGGGCTTGCCTGCGGATACGCCAGTCGATCCAGAACAGTTCAAGAATTCAGCCGAAAGACGTGTACGACTTGGATTGGTCATGCATGAAATCGTAAAACAGCGAGAAATAAAGCCAGACGATAATGCTGTTCGCCAGCGACTGGAGGACATGGCGTCTAGCTATGATGATCCTCAACAGTTCATTAAGTGGTACAGTGAAGACAGGGGTCGCTTGTCGCAGGTTGAGGCCGCAGTCGTCGAGGATCATGTTGTGGAAGCGTTGCTGACCGACGCTGACGTTACCGATACCGAGGTAAGCTTTGAGGACTTAATGAACCCGACTGTAGCTGACACTACCCAATAGTGATCCGGGTCGATCATATTGATAGAGGTGAAACTGTGACAGATTATTCCAAGCAACCCGCCCTGACTGTACCCCAGAATCTCGGTTTGGTGCCGATGGTTATCGAAACCACTGGCCGAGGCGAACGTGCCTACGATATCTACTCTCGTCTGCTCAAGGAGCGGGTCGTATTTATTGTCGGCTCGATTACCGACCATGTGGCCAACCTGGTTGTCGCACAACTACTGTATCTGGAATCAGAGAACCCGGACAAGGATATTCATCTTTATGTCAACAGTCCCGGCGGTGAGGTGAACGCAGGTCTTGCCGTCTACGATACCATGCAATTCATAAAACCTGATGTCAGCACCGTTTGCACGGGTCAGGCTGCGAGCATGGGTGCAGTGATTCTTGCCGGCGGCGCTTCGGAAAAGCGGTTTGCACTACCGCATTCACGAATCATGATCCATCAACCTTGGGGCGGGTTCCAGGGCCAGGCCACAGATATTGATATTCACGCCAAAGAGATTCTGAAGATCCGTGAACGTTTAAACCAGATACTTTCCAACCATACCGGACGTGACCTAGATGTTGTTCAGAGTGACACTGAGCGGGACAACTTTATGAGCGGAGATGAGGCTGCAGAATACGGCATTATTGACCGGGTAATTAGTCAGCGTGAAGGCTAGTGATTATCACGCCAAGAACCCCGATTGTGTAGCCCTTGCATTCACGCTATAAAGACTGCATCTTACATAGGTGGTAAATTTTTTTGAAGACGACCCACGCGCCTGAAGATCTGGCCTGGGCGGATCATTACAGAGTTAACAGTTGATATTGGGGAGGTAGCATGGCCGGAAACGATGGCGACAACAAAGATGACAAGCTTCTCTATTGTTCTTTTTGTGGAAAGAGCCAGCACGAAGTTAGAAAGCTGATAGCGGGCCCATCGGTTTTTGTCTGTGATGAGTGCGTGGAACTCTGTAACGAGATTATTCGTGAAGAGGCCGAAGATGTAGAAGCCGAGGCTGCTCGCGAGGCAGCTTATCCGACCCCGCAGGAAATCTGTGAGCGGCTGGATGATTACGTCATCGGCCAGACAGAGGCAAAGAAAGTCCTTGCAGTGGCCGTATACAATCACTATAAGCGGATTGAGAACGCAGAAGCTGTAGGCGAAGTCGAAATCTCAAAAAGCAACATTCTGATGATCGGGCCGACCGGATCAGGTAAAACCTTACTGGCCGAAACGCTGGCCCGGGAACTCAATGTACCGTTTACGATTGCCGATGCAACCACTCTCACAGAGGCCGGTTATGTCGGAGAAGATGTTGAAAACATCATTCAGAAGCTGCTCCAGAAGTGTGATTATGATGTGGAAAAAGCCCAGGCTGGGATTGTTTATATCGATGAAATCGACAAGATATCGCGTAAATCAGATAACCCATCTATTACCCGTGATGTTTCTGGGGAAGGCGTTCAACAGGCGCTACTTAAACTGATCGAGGGCACTGTCGCTTCGGTACCACCACAAGGTGGCCGCAAACACCCGCAGCAGGAGTTTCTACAGGTCGATACCCGAAACGTGCTGTTTATTTGTGGCGGCGCATTCTCAGGACTCGAGAAGGTCATTCAGCAGCGCTCTGAAAAGTCAGGTATCGGTTTTGGTGCGGACATCAAAAGCATCTCAAATGCTAATCGTATAAGTAAATTTCTACCTGACCTCGAACCCGAGGATCTGATCAAGTATGGACTGATACCCGAGTTTGTCGGCCGCATGCCGGTGATCGCAACACTCGAGGAACTGGATGAGGAAGCCTTGATAACGATCCTGACCGAGCCCAAAAATGCACTGATCAAGCAATTTGGCAAACTATTTGAACTTGAAAATGTGGAACTTGAAATTCGACAGGATGCTCTAATAGCTGTTGCAAAAAAGGCTATGGATCGAAAGACTGGTGCGCGCGGACTGCGTTCTATATTGGAGAAAGCACTGCTGGAGACCATGTTTGTATTGCCATCAATGAACGACGTGAGCAAGGTGACGGTAGATTCCAGCGTGATTGAAGACAGCTCTCAGCCGCTATATGTTTTCGAAGAAGAACCACGAAAAATTTCACAGCGGTCTTAAATTGAGTTGAGACGCGATTTCACCTTGAATTAACAGGGCGATGCCCCCAGATTAGATGTGACACCAGCGCACGACCGGCTTGACGCGCTTTAAACGGAATACAGAACACACGGATCAAACATGACTGACGATACCCAAACTGAAGTATTGGAGCCACAGGTTCGCTATCCCATGTTGCCGTTGCGTGATGTCGTGGTGTTTCCACACATGGTGATCCCGCTCTTTGTCGGTCGGGAAAAATCTATTAAGGCACTCGACTACGCCATGGAATCTGGCAAGCAGATTTTTCTTGCGGCCCAGCATGACGCTGCAGATGACGACCCGTCACCTGAGCAAATTTATGAGGTCGGTACGGTGGCCAATATTCTGCAGCTCCTAAAACTACCCGATGGCACCGTAAAGGTTCTGGTGGAGGGAACTGCCAGAGCCGCAATCGTCAGATATGTTCAATCTGAAGAAACCTTTGAAGTCGACGCTGTTGGCATCAACGATGAACTGATCGATGAGCGCGAGTCTGAAGTTCTGATTCGAACGGTGGTTACCGAATTTGAACAGTACGTCAAACTCAACCCAAAAATTCCACCGGAGGTACTGACATCCTTGAGTGGCATTGAGGAACCCGGTCGGCTTGCCGATACGATCGCCGCTCATCTGACGTTAAGAAACGCAGAAAAACAAAAGATCCTTGAGTACGCCAGTTCACGTGAGCGGCTGGAACATATTCTGGGCATCATGGAATCCGAAATCGACCTCCTTCAGGTCGAGAAACGGATTCGTGGGCGAGTCAAGAAGCAGATGGAAAAAAGTCAGCGTGAGTATTACCTGAATGAGCAGATGAAAGCGATTCAGAACGAGCTCGGCGAAATGGAAGACGCCCCCAATGAAATGGATGAGCTGCAGAAAAAAATCGAAGAAGCTGGCATGTCCAAAGAGGCACTGGAAAAGGCCGAATCAGAACTGAAAAAACTTCGCATGATGTCGCCGATGTCAGCGGAAGCGACAGTTGTCCGAAATTACATCGACTGGTTGGTGCAGGTGCCGTGGAAAAAGAGGACGCGAGTCTTGAAGGATCTCGCCAAGGCCGAGACTATTCTTGAGCGAGATCACTACGGGCTGGAGAAAGTCAAGGAGCGGATACTGGAATATCTGGCTGTACAACAGCGAATCAACAAAGTCAGAGGCCCCATTCTGTGTTTGGTTGGACCGCCAGGCGTCGGCAAGACATCACTGGGTGAATCAATAGCGCGAGCAACAAATCGCAAGTTCGTACGCATATCACTGGGTGGAATGCGCGACGAGGCTGAAATACGCGGTCACCGCAGAACCTACATCGGGTCACTACCGGGAAAAATTCTTCAAAATATGTCAAAAGCAGGAACGAAGAATCCTTTGTTCATGCTTGATGAAGTCGACAAAATGTCGATGGACTTTCGAGGGGATCCGTCGTCTGCCCTGTTGGAAGTGCTCGACCCGGAGCAAAACAACAAGTTCGGTGACCACTATCTTGAGGTCGACTATGATCTTTCTGAGGTCATGTTTGTGGCAACAGCCAATACCTTGAACATACCCAGTCCATTACAGGATCGGATGGAGATCATCCGTATCTCGGGGTACACCGAAGATGAGAAAATCAAAATAGCAACGCGTTATCTTGTCCAAAAGCAGAAACGGAACAACGGTCTTAATGATGAAGAGATCATTTTTCACAAATCTGCTCTGGTAGATATCGTTCGTTACTACACCCGGGAGGCTGGCGTCAGGTCACTCGAGCGGGAAATCGCCAAAATCTGCCGCAAAGTTGCTAAGGAACTGATTCTCAACGAGATAAAACAGACTGTGAAAGTCACCAGTCGGTCCTTACAGAAATATCTGGGTGTCCGCCAGTTTCGTTATGGCAAAGCTGAACTCGAAAACCGGGTCGGACAGGTGACTGGTCTGGCATGGACCGAAGTCGGTGGAGAACTTCTAACAATAGAAGCAGCGGTGATGCCCGGTAAAGGTAAGCAGAGCTATACCGGTAAGCTAGGAGATGTCATGCAGGAGTCGATTCAGGCGGCGATGACTGTGCTTCGCACCCGATCCAGACAGTACGGCATAGACCGGGATTTCTACCAGAAACAGGATGTGCACATACATGTACCCGAGGGTGCCACACCTAAAGATGGGCCAAGTGCGGGAATTGGAATGTGTACGGCGTTATTGTCTGCAATCTCCGGTATTCCAGTACGTTCTGACCTCGCCATGACGGGTGAGATCACATTGCGCGGTGAAGTGCTGCCTGTAGGGGGTCTTAAGGAAAAACTACTGGCTGCACATCGGGGCGGCATCAAAGTTGTACTGATCCCCCATGAAAATGAAAAAGAGCTGGTGGAGATCCCCAATAATGTGAAGGCGGGTCTGGAGATCAAACCGGTTCGCTGGCTAGACGAAGTTTTTGCGTTTGCGCTTGAAAGACTCCCAGAACCAATCGATGACAATGCTGATGAGGCAAACGTTGATTCGGCCAATGAAGACAGCCCAGCCACGCGCGATCGTCCGGTGGCCCACTGACCGCCTGGCCGTTGTTGCGGGGCAGTTTAAGACCTCACTGATGTGCATAATGTCTGTAGATTCACCTTACAAATCAGCCTTCTTAAGCGGGTTCTTCCTGTAAGTTATTAATCTTTCGCTTGGCACCGGGGTGGGTATTACCGGGCTGTGCCGATTTGACACCGAAATTTAGCCCTTGGTATAAACAATTTGCCTCACCGGTTCAGCCGGTGTTTACAGGGAATTGCCGGACTGAGGCCGATTGAGGTCAAAGTGATGTTCGGGCAGTGGTTACAACCAACTTGAATGAGGGATACACCAGTGAATAAAGCCGAATTGATCGACGCAGTAGCAACCAGTACGGGTCTGGGAAAATCTGATGCGGGCGCCGCCGTAGAATCTGTCTTCAGCAATATCACCTCGACACTGCAACGGGGTGGTACGGTTTCTCTGGTCGGATTTGGTGCATTTTCCGTCAGTCACCGCTCGGCTAGGATGGGCCGGAATCCTCGCACGGGTGAAACCATCACCATTGCGGCGTCTCGTGCGCCGAAGTTCAAAGCTGGAAAACAACTGAAGGATGCCGTAAACTCGCTCGCCTTTCCGGGTGCTTAGCTCAACTGGAAGAGCGTCGCCCTTACAAGGCGAAGGTCGCAGGTTCGAACCCCGCAGCACCCACCAAGGCCTGCGATACGCTGTCTTACGGACAATTTGCTAGAACGCCGGAGCGGTAGTTCAGTTGGTTAGAATACCGGCCTGTCACGCCGGGGGTCGCGGGTTCAAGTCCCGTCCGCTCCGCCATTTTCTTCAATACCAGGCGCGCACAGAATTTCTGTGGGCGCCTGGTGGTTTCTACACACTGCGGACCACTGAGGATTTAACTTGATCGCGCCTACCTAATACAATAGGGCAGCGGAACTGCTGCCTGGGAACAGGAAGACTTTCGGTTTTGGTGCCTAAACAAGGGTGAGAAACAACAACAATGCTGATTAAAATTCGAGAAAGAGCATCCGGCGTCATAGGTTGGACCGTCGCCGGTGTCATTATCCTTGTCTTCGCGGTGTGGGGAGTCGGGTCCTATTTCGAAGGAGTATCCGAGATTATTGTTGCGACTGCTGACAAGATCGAAATCAATCAGCAAATGTATCAACAGGCAATGAGTGATCGCCGTCGCCGATTGGTCCAGATGATGGGGCGAAACATTGACGCTGAACTATTCAGCAGTACCGCCTTCAAACGCCAGGTCGTAGAGGAACTCATCGATACCACCTTACAGAACGAGACCCTTCATGCCAGCGGATTCCGAATCAGTGATGCACAACTGGCAGCACTCATACAGAATACTGCAGTTTTTCATACAGACGGTCAGTTTGACCGTGACCGATACGAACTTCTTGTTCAGAACGCTGGAATGACCATTCCGGGTTACGAGAATTATCAGCGGCAGCAGGGTGTGGTCGACCAACTGGTTCGGGGACTTGGGCAGTCCGCCATTGTCAGCGCGAACTCGATCGATAAAGCATGGAAACTTCTGGGTCAGCGCCGTACAGCGTCCTATACCACGCTAGAGCTCAATAATTTTCTAGATGATATAAAAGTGTCTGAATCGGCTATTGAAAAAGAGTATCGGGCAAACTCAGATGCGTACTTTGAGCCTGCCGCTATTCAGGTGGACTACTTGAAGTTGTCAGTGGAAGATCTGGGCAGAAGATTGAATGTTGATGAGTCAGACATCTTGCGGATGTTTGAGGACAATTCCGATCGTTATTTGCAACCCGGCAGTCGCAGCGCCAGCCACATATTGCTGTCAGTCAGTGCCGATGCTGCGGATGCGCAGATTGATCAGGTCCGCCAGAGGGCAGCAGAAATTATTGTACGCGCCCGTAGCGGTGAGTCATTTGCCAGTCTGGCCGAAGTCAATTCGGACGATACAGGTTCTGCAAAACGCGGTGGTGAACTTGGCGTGATCAGACCAGGCACCATGGTCAAACCGTTCGAAGACGCTGTTTTCGCGATGGGAGAAGGTGAGATCAGTGAGCCGGTGAGAACGCAATACGGGTTTCATGTGATTCGCCTGGACAGGATTACCAAAACCAGAGTTCAGTCCATTGACCAGGTCCGAGATGAAATCGAGGCCGAAGTCCGCCATCTCCGTGCGGAGGAGCGGTTTAATGAATTAGCCGAAATCCTTGGCAGCATAGTATTTGAACAGCCCGATTCCCTGGAGCCTGCTGCTGATCAGCTGAGCCTAAAGGTAATACGCAGTGAGTGGTTTACCCAGGATGCTGGTACCGGCATTGCTGCATTTCAGGAGGTTCGGGACGCTGCGTTCGGTAACGAGGTTTTGACTGATGGTCTGAACAGTGAATTGATAGAAATCGATCAGGATAACCTCGTTGCCATCCGCAAAGTTGACTATCGAGTTCGCCGACAGCTTGATCTGAATGAGGCCAGGCCAGCGCTAAAAAAAATGCTTAGCGCAACGGCAGCATCTGACAGAATGGATAAAGTCGGTGAAGATCTGGTGGCGCGCCTGAAATCCGGCGCGGACTGGGACGAACTGCTCATGGCGCACAAGCTGGCCCGTGTCCGCCTTCCCGACACAACTGAGGCCATTGTTGAACCACTTGAACAAGTCGTGGCACGTGCGGTCTATGCGGCAATTGTGCCGTTATTCGGACAGATTGTTTATGGTGGCGAGCGAATTAGCACAGCACGATACGCGATCTATCGACTCGAGCATGTCGAATTCGGCGACCCCGCAAAAGCCTCAGCAGAAGATCGATTGGGAGTTGAGAAAGTCTTGTTGTCGCGACGGGGTGAGGAAATGGTGATCGGCTGGCGTCACGGGCTGCGTAAAGCAGCAGAAGTTCAGATCAACGAAGAGTCACTCTAAAGATCAGCGTGACGTGGGCTGATGCCTACTGTATTAAATCCACCGTCTACATAGGTGATTTCGCCGGTGATACCGGAGGCCAGATCTGAACACAGGAAGGCAGCAGCGTTACCGACTTCGTCGATTGTGACACCGCGACCCAACGGCGCTGTATCGTCATAGAACCTCATCATTTTACGGAACCCTTTGATACCTGATGCGGCCAGCGTCCGGATGGGGCCGGCCGAGATACCGTTGACCCGGATTCCCTGACTGCCCAGAGACTGAGCCAGGTAGCGTACATTGGCTTCAAGACTCGCTTTTGCTAATCCCATCACGTTGTAGCCCGGCATCGAACGTTGGGAGCCGATGTAGGTCAACGTAAGCAGGGCCCCGTTGCGTCCGGACATCATAGGCTGGGCCGCACGCGCCAGGGCAGCGAAACTGTAAGAACTGATTTCGTGAGCCGTGTTGAAGCCGTCCCGTGTGACAGCATCAAGATACAGTCCCTCGAGTTCCTCTCTAGGCGCAAATGCGATCGAGTGCACCAGAATATCGAGAGCGTCCCAGTGCTCCGCCAATTGATCAAAAAGAGAGTCGATCTGACTGTCGGTCCCGACATCACAGGGCAGCACCACTGTACTGCCTAAAGACTGGGCAAACTTGTCAACTCTGGGTTTGAGTTTTTCATTCTGATAGGTCAAAGCCAATTCTGCGCCTTCCCGGCGCATAGCCTGGGCAATACCCCAGGCTATAGACCGGTTGCTGGCGAGACCGGTAATCAGTGTCCGTTTGCCATTCAGGAATCCCATAGTCCATATTCCCTGTTTATCGAAATTGAGTTGATAGAGTTTGTAGCTTAAGAGCCCACTGCTGTCAAAGTCCAGACCGATCGGAAGCCAATGAGCAATACCGTCGTACAGCCAGTGCAGGATCAGGCGATTATTCGGGCAACCGAGATCGCCGAACGACTAGATCTGCCTCTGGTTACGCAGGTTGATGCTGATCAGCGGTTCGTCCTTGAAGTTTCTGTAGAGCGCCTGGCTATCCGTGATCTTAGACAGGTTCGTACACTTCCAGTCCAGGTGATGTGTTCACACTTGCGACGCCCCAGTCGTGGTCGTGATCTTCTGGCGCGCGCCATAGGCCGAACCAATAAGACAATAATCGATGCTACTGCCGGTTTCGGTCGAGACGCTTTTCATTTAGCCAGCCTGGATAGGCGAGTGACGGGTATAGAGCGATCGCCAGTACTGGCCGAACTTTTGATCGCAGAGCTGAATCAACCTACTGCTGAAGCACTGCGAAAAAGTATCCGCTTCATTTGTGCAGACAGCCGCGTCGCTATCGAACAATTACCACGCTCCGATGTAATCTACCTTGATCCTATGTTCCCGCAGAAAACAATTAACTCTGCGGCTGCACGTAAAGAGGCGACACTGCTCCGTGGATTGGTGGGTGATGACCGTGATGCTGATGAATTGTGGAACCTTGCATGCATCCATGCACGCCAACGAGTAGTGGTTAAGCGGTCTCGTTATGCGCCTGCCTTAGGGTGTGTTCCTGACCTGACGGTAAGCGGTAGGGTGGTTCGATACGATATATACCTTACCGGCAAAAGATGAAGAAGTTGCCTTGGTTTTATCTGCCCAAGCTGGATGCCAGACCGGGATCTGCGGTACTCGCCGCAGATGAATCGAGGCACCTGGCCCGGTCGCGTCGGTTGAGGATTGGCAGTGAAATCGTCGTTTTCAACGGACTTGGGACAACAGCAACAGCGAAGATCGTGGATATCAGTGAGCGACGAGCCCGGGTCGCGCTTGAGTTGACCGCTTATGCTTACCATATCGAGGGCCGAGTGCGTGTACATCTGGCGGCGGCTCTGCCGAAGGGTGATCGTCAGGTAGTGATGCTGGATATGGCCACCCAGATTGGCATGACTGATTTCACACCACTATTGTGTGAACACAGTGTCGCGAAATTCAGTGTCCGTTCAGCGGCTCGTTGGCAGAAAACATGCCTTGAGGCCTGCAAGCAGAGTCGGCGTCCCTGGGTTCCCCGTCTCCATCAGCCAAAACAACTGCCAGAGATGTTTAATACGGGTGGCAAGGCTGGGCGTGTAACCTGGCTTGCAGATCCCCGGGGTGGAAATGTCACTGCAGTTCAAAAGGTGGGGTTCGATGAGTTGATTCTGCTGGTTGGACCCGAAGGGGGATTCAGTCCCGGCGAATGGGAACTGCTAAGCCACGCCGATATTGTACCCGTGACACTGGCTAAATCCGTCTTGCGAACCGAGACCGCAGCTGTGGCGATGGTCAGCGCTGCTGTAACCAGGCTGGGCATCTAGGAGGACAACTGTTCTACACGGTTCTGCTGAGCTTGAAGTTGTGCAATTGCACTACGAGTGGATTCCAGACGTTCTCGTTCCTTGGACACGATGTCAACTGGTGCCTTGTCCACGAATTTCGGGTTGGACAACTTGCCCTGCGTGCGTGCCAGGTCCTCGTTCAATTTTCGGATTTCACGACTGAGTCGTTCCAGCTCTGCTTCGCGATCGATAACAGCGCCCATGGGCACCAGAACGGTCAGTGTCCCGACCACGGCCGTAGCGCATTCCGGAATCTGTGAATCTTCAGTGACATAATCTAGAGATGCCAAACGCGCCAGTTCCACGATCAGCCTGTTAAATGTCGCAGAACGTTCTGCGTCGGTACTGTCTCCACCTCGGAGCAGAGTGGGCAGTGGGCGCCGCGGATCTATATTGATCTCGCCCCGAATATTTCGTACCGCCGAGACTACCGACTGTACCCATTGCAGACTGTCGATCGATCCCTGGTCTATCAGCTCTGTTTGTTCAACCGGGTATGGTTGGGTCATGATCGTCGGCCCGTCAGCCCCGACGCGACGGGCGATACGGCGCCACAGGGTATCGGTAATAAACGGCATGATAGGGTGCAGCAATCGGAGGGAGGCGTCCAGGACCTGGACAAGGGTTTCCATGACCCCGAGTTTGCGATCTGCTGACAGGCTGTCGTCACCGAGTTCAATCTTGGCTATCTCAAGGTACCAGCTGCAGAATTCGTCCCAGACAAAGCTGTGGAGCGTTTGTGCCACCTGGTCAAAACGGTACTGTGATACAGAGTGACTGACATCACCTGCCACCTGCTGCAATCGGGAGATGACCCAACGTTCTGCTGGTCCAAGCTGACCTGTTGCACCTGGGGTGGTCTCCAGAGGTTCGGTGTTTATCAATACGAACCGTGTGGCATTCCAGAGTTTATTGCAGAAGTTGCGATGTCCCTCTATCCGACCTAGATCAAAGCGGATATCCCGGCCCTGGGTTGCGAGGCTGGCGAAAGTAAAGCGCAGAGCATCGGTTCCATACGATGGGATGCCTTCGGGGAACTGTCTGCGTGTATCGTCAGTGATGCGCTTGGCCATCTGTGGCTGCATCAGTCCTGAAATTCGTTTCTCTATCAGTGCCGGAAGCGTAATACCATCGATCAGATCCAGGGGGTCAAGCACGTTGCCTTTAGACTTCGACATTTTCTGACCGTCGGCATCGCGTACCAGACCATGAACGTACACATCATGGAAAGGAACAGACCCCGTAAATTTCAGACCAAACATGATCATTCTGGCCACCCAGAAGAAGATGATGTCAAAACCTGTGACCAGAACACTGGTGGGATAAAACGCTTTCATCGCTGCGGTATCGTCGGGCCAGCCCAGGGTAGAAAATGGCCAAAGTGCCGAGGAAAACCAGGTATCCAGAACATCTTCATCCTGATGCAGTGAGGCTTTTCTGCCGTGAAACGATTCTGCCTTTTCGAGCGCGGATGATTCGTCCTGGGCGACAAAGATGTTGCCGTCGTCGTCATACCATGCCGGAATTCGGTGGCCCCACCAGATCTGCCGCGAGATGCACCAGTCTTCAATGTTATTCATCCACTCGTAGTAGGTCCGGCTCCAATTGTCCGGTACAAACCGGATTCGGCCGTCCTTAACGGCTTCAATAGCCGGTTCAGCCAGAGGCTTGGTGCGGACGTACCACTGATCAGTTAGATAGGGCTCTACGACGGCTCCAGATCGATCACCGCGTGGCACCATCAGTGTGTGGTCTTCGATTTTTTCGATCAGGCCCCGCTTTTCGAGATCTGAGACAACCTGCTTGCGAGCGTCGTAACGATCCAGACCGTGGTAATCGGATTCTTCCAGATCGATGGCTGCATCAGGCGTGAGTACGTTGATCACCGGCAGACCGTGACGCTGACCGACGTCGTAGTCGTTGAAGTCGTGACCGGGTGTGATCTTGAGACAGCCGGTTCCAAAAGCGGGGTCCACATAATCATCCGCAATGATCGGAATCATCCGGTCTACCAGCGGTAATCGCACCTGACTACCAATAAGATCGCGGTAACGTTCGTCTTCGGGATGTACTGCCACGGCCGTGTCACCCAACATCGTTTCGGGCCGAGTGGTCGCAACCACCAGGTGTCCAGAGCTGTCGGACAGAGGGTAACGAATGTGCCATAAGTACCCCTGCTCTTCTTCCGAGATTACTTCCAGATCAGAAAGTGCGGTGTGTAACACTGGATCCCAGTTAACCAGCCGTTTGCCACGGTAAATCAGATCTTCTTCGTAAAGCTGTACGAACACCTGACGCACGGCGTGTGACAGAGCATCGTCCATCGTGAATCGTTCCCGACTCCAGTCTAAAGACGCGGCCATTCGTCGGAGTTGTCGGCTGATCGTACCGCCAGACTCACGTTTCCACTGCCAGACTCTGTCAATAAACTGTTCGCGACCCAGATCGTGTCGCGATACACCCTCGATCTCCAGCTGTCGTTCGACCACCATCTGGGTCGCGATACCGGCATGGTCGGTACCGGCCTGCCATAGGGTGTTTCTGCCTCTCATCCGGTGATAGCGGATCAGAGCATCCATGATAGTGTCTTGAAACGCATGACCCATGTGCAGGCTGCCGGTAACGTTTGGCGGCGGTATCGCGATGCAATAGGCATCACCGATACCGGTCGGTGCGAAACAGCCCTCGGCTTCCCACTCCTGGTAAAGCATGGTTTCCATGCTGTGGGGATCAAAGTTCTTGCTTAATTCGACGTCAGACATTGTTTGTCATACCAAGATCTTCGTCTTTACGGAATCGCGTGTGAAAACCGGCGAATTATAGGGCAAAGACCTGTAGTCCAACGGGCGCTAGTCCCAAAGTTGGCCGGTCAGTCGTTCTCAAGCCATGCAGATAGCTGCTGAGAAACGTCTGACAACAGTTTTTCGCGCAAGGCTTCATCCAGAGGTTCGCCGGACCTACGGGAAATAGTTTTCTCAACCGTATCGATAAGTTCACGCGAAAGTTCGGCGATGGATTCACGACTCATGCCGGCTTCAAGGGACGCGGCAGATGCGGGAACCTGGGCTATGGGTGAAGAAGATTGTTGCGAAGCACGATCCCTGGGAGGGGAGGGCTCGGTGCAGGTTAAAGCATCGTGCGACGATTCTGCGATCTCGGGCTTACTTGCCATAGCAAGGTCATCAACAAGTGACTCATTGCTGAACATATCAACCGTCTCAGGAGAATCCATATCCTCATCTGCATCGGACACCGGTGCTACCAATTCGGTTATTGCCTGGATTTCGTCGGTGTCCGGCTGGATCTGATCAGATGTTGTAGCCTCGTCCTGGGCTGTCTCTGTTTCGGGACCAAGCAGTCGACCGAGTTCTTTTAGCTCGCGAATCAGTTCGTTTTCCTGGCTTTTTGATGTCATGTTGTCTTTGTCTCGAATCTTCGATCAAAGAGTGATCCGATGGGTTTCAAGTTCCAGCCCCTGATCCCGATAGAACTTGAATCGGGACCGACCGGACTGTTTTTCGGCTTCACCAAAACCAACAACTTCGGCGATTCTCAGAAAATTGGAATAATCTTCAACCGGTCGGTCAGCTACAGACACCACGACCTCCGCAGATCCCGATTGGGGCGGGTGATGGCCAATATGCACCGGGGTGGTGAGATCAGAATTGTGACTGTTTCGACTATGCGGGACAAAGCTGTTTTGTGAGAACGTCCATAACAGGTCATCGAGTAGGTCGGTTTCATGGTCATCACGAGCCCACAGATAGGCCGTATGTCCGCTGCGATAGGCACGATCGATGATTTTGCATGCGAGCCTTAAGCGCCCATCAGTTGCATCTGCTTCGAGAACATAAAAATCTATACGCACTGCAGTCATCAGATCATGGTTTAATTTGTCGATCGATTAATCAGGAACTGCGTCAGCAGGGGTACTGGTCGACCCGTTGCCCCAGTCTTGGTGTTCGTCTTCCAGGCGCTGCCGGCGATGTCCATGTGGGCCCACTTCATCTTTTCAGCAAAACGCGATAGAAAACAGGCGGCAGTGACGGCACCGGCTCCTCGACCACCGACATTCGCCATGTCGGCAAATCCACTCTTAAGTTGTTCATGATATTCATCCCACAACGGCAATCTCGAGCAGTTGATCGGCGAGAGTGTCGTCATTGCTGAATACGCCGCTTGCCGGGTGACCCAGGGCGATCACACAAGCACCGGTTAGGGTGGCAATATCAACAATTGCATCGGGTTTATAGCGCTCCGCATAGGTAAGCGCATCACACAATATGAGCCTGCCTTCCGCATCCGTATTGAGTATCTCAATGGTCTTACCGGACATACTGGTGACGATATCACCGGGTTTGTTGGCGGCGCCATCGGGTAGATTCTCGCTACTGGGCACGATCCCTATCACATTAAGTGGCAGGTCAAGTTCGGCAACTGCACTTAAGGCGCCGAATACACTGGCACCGCCACACATATCGTATTTCATTTCTTGCATGCCGGCTGCAGGTTTAAGCGAAATACCGCCGGCATCAAATGTAAGTCCCTTTCCAACCAGAACCACCGGGCGCTCACTTTGTGCGGCACCCCGGTGTTCTATGATGATGAACTTCGCGGGTTGTCGACTGCCCTGGGAGACCGACAGCAGGGATCCCATTTTGAGCTTTTCCATGCGTTTCTCGTCTAGAACAGTAACCTTCAATCCATGGCTTCGCTGCAGTTTTCGTGCCTGGGCGGCCAGGTAACTCGGTGTGCAGATATTGCCGGGCAGGTTGCTGAGATCTCGGGCCAGTTTTACACCATTTGAAATCGCCTGACTTTCGCGGATGGCTCGCCTGGCCCGCGCCGAAACTGCTCTTGAACTGACAGAAAATGTGACACGAGCGAGAGGGCGTTTGCTCTCTTTCGTGCTTTTAGTCTGATCGAACTGGTAAGTGGCATCGCACACTGCGGAGGCGAGGAGCCGCAGGCGCTCACTGACATCCCGGTCAGCAACTGCAGTTTCGGCCAAGGTCACCGTGGCGTTGCGTATGGGTAAATTTGCGAGTGCACTGGCTGCACTGTCCACGGCTCGTTTGTATTCGGCAACACCGGACTCGTGGGCTTTGCCCAAGCCTACGGCAAGCAACCGCCGGGCCGGTCTATTGGGATGGCACGGAATCATCAGAATTGAGCCGCTGTTGCCTTTGATATCGCCGTCGTCGACCAGACGCTGGATGATGCCGCCCATCGACTTATCGGCTTTTTTGGCACTTGCTGTCAGTCTCCCATCGTCTAGAATCCCGACAACCAGACAGTCGGTTTTGAGGCTTGTAGGGTCAGCGCTGGTGAGATTAATTTTCATGGGGCTCCTGTGATAGATCAGCGGCAGTAGCAATGGCACTTGCCATTTTCATAGAATGAAGCAGTATTGTGGTGGTTTAATCACGATTCTGTCAAAAGAAGGTTGCAATTCTACAAATGATTCTTAGACGGGCGTTTGTCCGGGAAGTATTGCTGACCAGTGTTGCTGTTACGCTGGTTATGCTGATGATCTTTATTGTTGTTCGGGCGCTCGGTTTCCTCCGCCAGGCAGCAGAAGGCATGATTCCCGTAGACAGCATCTTTTTGCTGTTGTTGCTTAAAGTAATGACTTACATGGATGTTATTCTCCCACTGATGGTCTTTGTGGCTATCCTGATGGTTCTGGATCGCTGGAGCCGCGACAATGAAACCGTCATTATGGCAGCGTCCGGGTACAGCCCTGGCCATCTGCTCAAACCAGCTGCTTTTTTGCTGATGGTGTCGGCTCTGGTCGTAGGCGGATTTTCGTTTTATCTGTCGCCACTGGCGGTTCGTGTCGGGGGAGCAATTGAGCACGAATTTCGTACAGGCAAAGAGGTCAGCGGCATTATGGCAGGTGTGTTTACAGAAACACGAAACGGCCGGGGGGTTTATTTTGTGGAGACAGCAGACAACGACCTGTCGGTGTATGAACATGTATTTATTTATGGGTCTGATGCGACTCAGGACGGGGTCGTCGTGGCTGCGACTGCACGGCAGGAGCAGGACAGCAACTCCGCTGGTCGTTTTCTGGTTCTGGAGAATGGCGTTCGCTATGAAGGCGTGCCGGGTGACCCAGCGTATCGGGTGATTGAATTTGAGTCTTATGCGATTCGGCTGTTGTCTGACCTGGTGCCAGAGCCGCCAGTCCCATTGCGGGGTCGGCGCAACCAGGAACTGTGGCAGCAATACGGTCTAGTAGGCTACGGTGCATTGGCTCGGTCGGAACTGCATTGGCGACTCTCAAAGGTTGTTGTTTTGCCCGTTATGATTCTGTTTGCGTTGGGGCTTGGTCATATCAGCCCCGGTCGGGGTCGATTGCCGGCAATCATAGCGGCGCTAGCGATCTATTTCTGTTACACCAATGTAGCCGGCCTTGCCGTAGCCACAATCCGTAAAAGCACGACGCTGTCTCCCACCATTGGCCTTTGGACACTGCACCTGGTGTTCGCAGTGGTGGCGATTTACCTTTTCTGGTGCAGGACAGCCAACCGGCCTCTGCTGAGCCTGAAACGATCTCCTGCCGGGTCATGAGCTGGTGAAACTGATCGACATTTATATCGGCCGCACTATTGTTCAACAGTCGTTACTGGTTATAGCGGTTCTGGCCGGGATATTTGTTTTTCTGAATTTTATCGACCAGCTGTCTGACTTGGGGTCAGGGTCGTATGGTTTGCTTGATGCACTGCGGTTTGTCTTGCTCACCACGCCACGGATTATCTATGACATCTTTCCGATGGCTGGCCTGGTAGGGACGATCCTTGGACTTTCAGTATTGGCGCGACATTCCGAACTGACCGTCATGAGAGCCAGTGGTATTTCACTCGGCCAGATTACAGGTTCAGTCCTTAAAGTGGGCGCAATCTTTGTGCTCCTGGCTGTGGTGATAGGTGAACTCGTGAGCCCGTTCACTGAGACGCTGGCGCAGCGCGGTCGGATCGAAGCGCTGGAACGCAATATCGAGCAGAAACACAGCTCTGGTCTGTGGATGCGTGACAAGAGCACATTTGTCAATGTTGCTGAAGTGTTGCCTGATCTCAGTCTGTTGCGGATCAAGATTTTTGAGTTTGATCGCAAGGACCGTGATCGACTGGTATCGCTGACCTATGCGCGTAGCGGCCACTACAACCAAGATCGTTGGCAGCTGAACGATGTAAGGCAGACGATCATTGATGAGAAAGGCCGTGCTGACGTCCACCATGTTATTCAGTCAGCCTGGGTAACAGAAGTGACGCCAGGGATGATGTCAGTTTTTTTGGTGATCGAGCACCTGAAATTAAACGCTCAGGACACCAGGGCATACGAGTTGGCCTATTGGGGTAAAGTGGTTTTGCCGCTGTCGACGGCTGTGATGCTGATACTCGCTGTACCTTTTGTATTCAGCAGTATTCGTGCCGGTAGTCTTGGGCGGAACCTCTTCCTGGGAATCATGGTTGGGTTGGGGTTTTACGTCTTGAACAAAGCGTTGGGGTATATCGTACTTGTTTACGGCGTACACCCGTTTATCGGTGCAACGTTGCCGACGCTGCTGTTTCTTGGTGGTGCACTGATCCTGTATCGCCGCGTGGCCTGAGTCGGGCGGGAGTCACGCAAACCTGCGCACGAGGAGCGGCTGAACGGGCGCCTACCCGGTCAGCCGCGGACAGTTGTGCCTAGCTGATCTGTTGCGGTTTCATGTCAGCCGCATCGATTCCGGCGACTGCAACCGGCGCTTTCATGGCGTCTCGTCGGAAGGGTTCGCCCAGTTCCTGATTTAGAACAACCTCGATAAACGTAGTTGTGTTGTTATTCATCTGTTCTTGGATGGCAGTTCTCAGGGCGTCGGTCAACTCTTTCATGTCTCGGACCTTCACTCCTTTCAAGCCGCACGCCTCGGCGACCTTGGCGTACTCCACGCCGACGTTCAACTCGGTACCAACGAAGTTATCGTTATACCAGAGGATGGTATTTCGTTTTTCAGCACCCCACTGGTAATTGCGGAAAACGACCATAGTGATTGGTGGCCATTCATTACGCCCGCAGGCGGTCATTTCGTTCATCGAAATGCCAAAGGCACCATCCCCGGCAAAGCCAACAACAGGCACATCCGGACAGCCAATTTTTGCCCCGAGTATCGACGGAAAGCCATACCCACATGGACCAAACAACCCGGGTGCCAGGTATTTACGACCTTGTTCGAAAGTTGGGTAGGCATTTCCAATCGCACAGTTGTTCCCAATATCAGAAGAGATAATTGCTTCTTTGGGAAGTGCCGCCATAATGGCGCGCCAGGCTTCGCGGGGGGACATGCAGTTCGGTTCACGATCACGTGAATGCTGGTTCCAATTGGTGCCTGGATCATCATCTTCATGAACCATGGATGCCAGTTCTTCCTGCCAGCCTGATTTGGACTGGGCGATCAGTTCGCGGCGTGCATCACGATCTGTGTCCCCTGCGTTGTCTGAGAGTTGTTCGTAGATCTGATCGGCAACCCGACGGGCATCACCCTGGATCGCAACGTCTACTTTTTTGGTCAGCCCGATGCGGTCTGCATTGATGTCCACCTGAATGATGCGGGCGTTTGCTGGCCAGTAATCGATGCCGTAGCACGGCAGTGTTGAGAAAGGGTTGAGGCGAGTGCCCAGTGCCAGTACGACATCGGCCCTGGATATGAGTTCCATAGCGGCTTTTGAGCCGTTATAACCCAGCGGACCGACAAAAAGCGGGTGAGAACCATAGAAGGCATCGTTGTGCTGGTAATTACAGCATACTGGCGAGTCAAGTTTTTCCGCCAGTGCCCTGGAGGACTCGATTGCGCCGCTGAGAACTACTCCCGCACCATTTAGAACTACCGGAAATTGGGCATCGGATAGAAGTTTCGCTGCTTCTGCGATGGCGTTCTTTCCACCCGGTGAGCGTTCCATACGAATAATCTGTGGCAGTTCAATATCGATCTCATGAGTCCAGTAGTCTCGTGGGACATTGATCTGAGCAGGTGCAGATTCGCGACGTGCTTTCTCAATCACCCGATTCAGGACTTCGGCAATACGGGAAGGTTCGCGTACTTCCTCCTGGTAGCAGACCATGTTCTCGAACACGGCCATCTGTTTTACTTCCTGAAAACCGCCTTGCTCTATGGTCTTGTTGGCGGCCTGAGGCGTTACAAGCAGCAACGGCGAATGGTTCCAGTATGCGGTAATAATGGGCGTCACAAAATTTGTGATCCCGGGGCCATTTTGTGCAATCGCCATACTCATTTTTCCAGTGGCCCGCGTATATCCGTCAGCACTCATGCCGGCGTTACATTCATGCGCACAGTCCCAGAACTTAATTCCGGCAGCCGGAAACAGATCCGATATCGGCATCATCGCCGAACCGATGATGCCGAAGGCATGTTCAATGCCATGCATTTGCAGGACTTTTACAAATGCTTCTTCGGTGGTCATCTTCATGTTTATCTCCAAATGTCTAACAATTAAGTAAAGTTGGCCGTTCTTTTGTTGGCAGGTCTAATCTTCAGTGTTTGAGGGCATCCACTGGATCGGTGAAATCATAGCCGAGAGCACGAGCTACTTCCTGACAGGTGATTTTCCCGCCATGGACGTTAAGTCCGTTTCGAAGATGCGAATCATCCCTGAGCGCCTGACGATAACCGGCATCGGCCAGTTTCAGAACATGGGGGAGGGTGACATTGTTGAGTGCGTAGGTTGAGGTTCGCGGTACACCACCTGGCATATTGGCGACACAGTAATGAACCACGCCGTCGACCACGTAAGTCGGTTCAGCATGGGTTGTCGGCCTGGATGTTTCACAACATCCGCCCTGATCAATTGCAACGTCCACAATCACTGAGCCTGTTTTCATGCCGCGGACCATGGCCGCCGTAACCAGTTTTGGGGCAGCCGCACCCGGGATCAGTACGCCGCCGATGACAAGATCAGCCTCCTGTACGTGGTGTTCAACGGCGTCCCGAGTCGAGAAGACCGAATTAGTCGAGCGGCCAAACTGTTGCCAGTGCGACTCGAGCACATCTGGATTGCGGTCGATAACCCAGACGTCCGCACCCATACCCACCGCGATGTGAGTAGCGTGGGTCCCAACCACGCCTGCCCCCAGAATCACGACTTTGGCCGGATCAACGCCGGGCACACCGCCCAGGAGCATGCCTCGTCCACCATGTGGGTTTTCCAGGCAGTGGGCACCTGCCTGAATAGCCATACGCCCGGCAACTTTCGACATGGGTGCGAGCAGCGGCAGACCTCCCGACGGAGAGGTCACCGTTTCGTAAGCTATACATACAGCGCCAGAATCAACCAGATCAGAGGTCTGCTCAGGGTCTGGTGCGAGATGAAGGTATGTGAACAGCACCTGTTCTTCACGAAGTAGTTTGCGTTCCGGTTCCAGCGGTTCCTTCACTTTTACAATCATGTCGGCTTCGCCGAAGATCCGAGATGGGTCATCAATGACGGCTGCCCCAACAGAACGATAATCATCATCTGTTGCGCCGATACCTTCTCCGGCATTTTCCTGGACCTGGACGTCATGACCATGCGCTATCACCTCTCGCACACTGGCAGGTGCGAGGCCTACTCGGTATTCATGATTCTTGATTTCTTTTGGAATTCCGATCAGCATAGACTTTCTCTCTATGTCAGAATGTTTTGAGTCGCATCAAACTATTTGTGGACTATAGCAGTACGGTCAACAGGCGAGGCCAACTATGAAATACGATCTTGAGTTTCTTGAAAACTACTGGATGCCGTTTACATCAAACCGGGATTTTAAGGCTGATCCCCGACTCGTGGTGCGTGCAGAAGGAGTGTATATGTACAGCCACGAAGGAGAACGCATACTTGATGGCTCATCAGGCCTATTCTGCTGCGCCGCCGGCCACAGTCGGCCGGAGATTGCCGAGGCGGTTTATAGCCAGTTGAAAGAGGCCGCCTACGTACCTCCCTTTCAGCTGAGTCAACCCTTAGCGTTTGAACTTGCCCGACGGGTGTCACAGATGACACCGGTTGGCCTGGATCATATTTTCTTCGTCAATTCCGGTTCGGAATCGGTCGATACGGCCATGAAAATTGCCTATGCCTACCACTATGCCCGCGGACAAGGACAGCGCCAGCGATTCGTGTCCCGGGAACGAGCCTACCACGGCGTCAACATGGCGGGTGTGTCGTTGAGTGGCATGATCAAGAATCGGCAAGCCTTCGGCCCCGGCATCCCCGGGGTGGTGCATATGCGCCACACCTGGTTGCCCGAGAACCGGTTTGTCCGGGGACAGCCGGAGACTGGGATTGAGTTGGCGGATGATCTCGAACGAGCGGCAATGAACTGCGGGCCGGACACGATCGCGGCCTGTATTGTTGAGCCGATTGCGGGATCGACCGGTTGCTTGGTGCCACCAAAGGGGTACCTGGAACGTTTGCGTGAAATTTGCGATACGCACGGGATTCTGTTGATTTTCGACGAGGTCATTTGTGGATTCGGTCGACTGGGTGCACCGTTTGCCGCCCAGGCATTTGGTGTCACCCCTGACGTGATGACCATGGCGAAGGCGATGACCAATGCTGCCCAGCCTATGGGGGCCGTGGCTGTAAGTGACAAAGTTCATTCGACAATTCTGGAGGCGGCACCGGAAGGTGCTGTGGAATTCTTCCACGGGTATACCTATTCAGCACACCCGGCAGCCTGCGCGGCTGGGCTTGCCACCATGGACCTGTTCGAAAAAGAGGATCTGGTTGCACGCGCCAAGGCGCTTTCGCCGTATTTTCTGGATCAGGTGTATGCCTTAAGCGACCTGCAGATCATCACCGACATCCGCGGTTACGGGCTCTTCGCCGGCATCGATATATCGCCTGAAGGTGGCGCAGGCGTCAGAGGACTGGACTTCCAGAAACGGCTTTATCGTAACGGGCTGCACATCAAAATGACCGGGGATGCAGGCCTGCTGGCTCCACCGCTTATCGCCGAGCCTAAACATATAGACCGTATGTGTGAAATTCTGCGTCAGACACTCTTGGAATATTGATGATCTGGAGTTGCTGGCAGTAGGGTTAACTAGCAGAGATATGAGATAGTTCTTACTCCGCTTGCGGCTTCAATTGTTAAGATGATTAAAGCTAGAAGGGGCAAAGGATGGATAAGCAAAACACAAGTGCAAGAGAGAAGGCTACCAATCGCCGCCAGTTCATAAGGACCGTCTCAGTTACAAGCTGTGCAGCAGTTACGTTTCCTTGGATTATTCGCCCAGAAGTTTTAGCGGCATCAGGAACACTCAATGTGCTGATGTGGTCAGATTACCTTACACTGGGATTTCTGGAATCCTTCAAGGACAAGACTGGTATAAACGTTAACCACACGCCAATCGGTTCGAATGAAGAAATTCTATACAAAATGAAATCCACTAACGGTCGGGGTTTTGATATCTGTAGCCCCACCAATATGCGATCTCTGCAGTGGGAGCCTCTAGGTTTGTTACAACCATTTGATCGTAGTCGGATTAAAAACCTCAACAATGTAAACCCGGCGATGCTGGTGGTGGGTGACCAGGAATGGAATTTTGGTGGAAACGGTTCCTACTGGTTGCCGCTTATCTGGGGCACAGAAGGTGTGGCCTGGCGCACGGACAAATGGATGCCACCGCGAGATGGCGAGATTCCCAGTTATGGGGATATCTGGCAACCGGATATGGAAGGAAAAACCATGATGAGTCCACATTCGGGTATGCTCGGTGCAGGCTTATACTTGGAGACAACCGGTGTCCTGGACGCTGGTGCCATGCGCAAGGCATATGCCGATGAAGCGATAATGCGCAAGACCTGGGCGGTTGTGACTGATTTCTGTATTAAGAACAAAACTCAGGTCAAACTATTTTGGAACAATGCTGATACCCAGAGGAACGGTTTAATGGGCGGAGGTTTGGTTGTTGGTCAGACTTGGGAAGGTCCACCGATTACCTTGATGCAGAACGGCGCCCCGGTTCAGTACCGAGCTCCAATAGAAGGATCACTGGCATGGATCGATGGAATGTCCCTCTCAGCCGCAGCCGACGATCTTGATTCGGTTTATGCATTTATCGACTACTGTTTCACACCGGAGCCGGCAGGCAAGTCAATCGATGGTGGTGGTGACAGTGATTGGGGGAGTCATGGTTACAACTCCGCCGTGCTTGGTGCTGATCGCTTTAGCAGTCTTAACCACAGTAAGATATTTTCATCAGTCTATCCAGGGAATTCTCTATTTAATCTGTGGCCGTGGCCAAGGGAGCCTCAATGGTACGCTGACGTGCGAACCGAATACCGTAATAAATTTGTCAACGCCTGGCTCGCCCAGTAGAGGAGAGGTATTGCTGTGGTCAAGACCACCTGTATCGGTGCCTACCCAAAACCGGATTACGTAGACCTTCCGGACTGGTTCAACCACCCTGACGGCCCAGATGCCACGGACCCGACAGAACGTTGGTCAGGCGCTATGAATGCGCTTGGTGATGATGCGGAGAGCATCATCAGTAGAGGTGTCCAGGAAGTCATTGCAGACCAGGTTGAAGCGGGGATTGATATTCCGACCGACGGTGAGGTCCCACGCGAGAACTATATCCATTACCACTGCCGGCATATCAAGGGTATTGATTTTGGAGTTCTGACTGAGGTCTCTCTGAGGAACGGCGCTTACAGTGCTCGATTACCAACCGTCAATGGACCGGTCAGTGCGCGAAATATTTTTCTGGTGCGGGACTGGAAACGCGCTCAGGGTTGTACCGACAGGCCGATCAAAATCACAATTCCCGGACCAATGACCATCACCGATACCACCGCCGATGCGTACTACGATAACGCCGAGCGACTTGGTGCCAAGCTGGCGGATGCGTTGAATCGCGAAGTGATCGCTCTCGCAGAAGCCGGGTGCTCGAACATTCAGGTTGACGAACCGCTATTTGCGCGAAAACCCGCCGCTGCACTGGATTATGGTTTCGAAAACCTGGAACGTACCTTCCACCGATGTCCCAAGAATGTCATCCGTACGGTGCATATGTGCTGCGGCTACCCGGATCGGTTAGACAATCCGGATTATCCTAAGGCAGATCTGGACAGCTACAACAAGCTGGCAGATGCTATCGAATACTCGTCTATCATGGCGGTGTCCTTTGAGGATGCACATCGCCACAATCCTGGGTGTGATTGCAGTTGCCAAAAGTAAAGTGGAATCAGTGGGCGAAATCAGAGATCGACTGGTGTCTGCGTTGGAACACATCGATGCGGATCGCCTGCTGGCTGCACCGGATTGCGGGCTGGGGCTCTTGAGTCGGGAGTTGGCTCGCTCAAAGTTGTCGAATATGTGTGAAGCGGTGCGCACCATTGGCTGATGCGGCGATCTGGGGCTTAGCTGGACGCCTGCGCAGGGTTGAAGTGGGGATGAACCCCTGGTTGATGTCGGCAGTATCGTTGTAACCAAAAACACCTTCAAGTTTGAATGTAATGCGATAGGTCATATCGTGATCATCGACAGCGGGAAAGCGCACAGCCGGTTCGATCTCCCAGAACAACCAGTCCCGACCGGTTGTCCTGCGGTATTTTGCCTTTAGAACAACATCATTCAGTTCTCCCGGTTTGTTTCGGTAGAAGAACTCCGCACCATACGCTATGGCGTGTCTGGTTCGCTGTCTGAGTCTCTCATAGAGCGTGAAGTACTGATCGATGCATATACCGTCATTGCATTTGTCGGTGTTGTTCTGGTACCAGCGAATCTGGGTTGTGGGCCGGAAAAAAAACCTGGTCGACAAAGGCCAGTCAAATGTAATTTGACCCCGGTATTCAGTTTTGGCTTTAGTGAAATAGTGTATTGAGTTCGTGACGCTGGGAACCCAGCGGCTGTCCCTGTCGAAAGTCAGGCGATGTCGTGCGCGCCCGAACAACTGGTAACTACCGGCTCTTTTGCGGAAACCAACATCAAAGCGCAGCTGCCGCATCGGATCCGTACCGGGCGGCCTGATCCGAAGGCTGATGTTCTGATCCTCGGTATTGACTGAAGCCGTCGAATCATCGTCCTGGCCGAAAATGATCTGTAATCGATGTTCGGTCCTGGGCAGCGAAAGTTTACCGCGAATACCCACTGAGAACTGTTCATCGTCATTTCCATCAGCTCGCATTTTGACGTATACACGAAGGCGTGTTTCCTGGCCTTCGTCGTCAATTATTTCGTTAGAGAAGAATCGGTCAATCCGATCTGCTGTATCGAGAGTTATTCTGGACCACTTATCGTGCCCGGCAGCAATTGTGTTGAAAGATACGTCGCTCTGGTCAGCATGCGCACGGTTGCCTGTCGATGACAGGACGATTCCCATGATCAGGGTCAAACAGGCAGCGAATATCGGCACGGCCCGGTTAGTGCAGTTCAGCACAAGACTGAGAACCACTTCCGGGTTACCGGAGACTGATCGACGCGCATCCTGATTTCCCATCGACCGATAAATTCGCCCATGCCCAAAGCCGGATTAAAGGCGCTCAAGAGAGCCGCACCCGCAGGCGGATGCAGTTTCAGCCACACTGTGATGCGAATACTGCCTGCTCTATGAAAGGTATAGGTGGTCTGCTCCCGCCGTGTTCCGGAAGGGTCGATCCAGTCAACGTTGAGGGTATGTTCACCATTGCGCAATCCTTCGATGTCAATCACGGAAAAAATTTTGTCAGCGCAGTTGAATTCGCCGCTCAGAGACGGGACGGGAACTCCGTTCTCAATTGAGCGGGTAACAAAGGCATCCAGTGATGTTACCGCCATGGCCGGAGAAACCAGGCAACATAGCACAAGTACAATCCAACGGCCGGGCATGAAATGGCAACCGGACATTTGTAGGTACCCGTCAGGCGGCTTTTCGTAAAAACCCCTCGGTTTCAGTGACAGCCGCTGCAAGTTTGTCGAACAGTTCATCGACTTGCGTGTTTTCAATAATGAGTGGTGGGCAAATGCCGATCACATCTCCCGGCAGGGCGCGGACGACCAGGCCCCTGGCCAGGGCACTGGCTGCCAGGGCAGGTGCGGCCTTTGCTTCAGGCGAGAACTGTGCTCGGCTCGACTTGTCGGACACCAGTTCCAAAGCTGCAATCAGTCCAACACCTCGAGCTTCACCAACGATGGAACTGTCCGAGAGCTCACTGAGTCGCTCTAGAAAATGGGGGGCCACGGACTGAACATGACCGATCATGTCTCGCTCTTCGTAGATCTTGAGTGTCTCGATTGCAACGGCACAGGAAACCGGGTGCCCCCCATAGGTATAGCCCATGCCGAATGCGCCATGCTTACGGCTTTGTTCCTTTATTACATCGTAGATCTTCTCAGAGATCATCAGGGCTGAAATTGGAAGATATCCGGATGACAGTTGTTTGGCGCAGGTGACCATGTCAGGTCGGATATCGTAGGTATCACATCCCCACATTTTGCCGGTTCGACCGAACCCGCAGATAACCTCGTCGGCAACCATCAGTATGTCGTACTTGTTAAGCACCACCTGGATTTTTGGGAAATAGGTGGCCGGTGGCAGGATTACGCCGCCTGCACCCATGATTGGTTCAGCAACAAAAGCCGCTACGGTTTCAGGTCCTTCCTGCAGTATGAGCTGTTCCAGACTGTTGGCGAGCCGAGTGGAGAAGGCCTCCTCGCTTTCGCCTGTTTCTCCAAAGCGATAGAAATTGGGCGTGTCGGTCTGCTTCATTCGATCAAGCGGAAGATCAAAATCATTCTGCATCAAGGGGATTGCAGTCAGGCTGCCGCCAGCGACTGTCACCCCATGGTATCCGCGAAGCCTCGAGATAATTTTCTTTTTATCCCTAAGGCCGCGGCCATTGTTGTAGTACCAGGCAAATTTAATCGCTGAATCGATCGCTTCTGAGCCTGAATTGAGGAAAAACGCGCGGACCATGTCGCTGGGTGCGATCGATATCAGCCGTTCGGAGAGTTCAATCACCGGTTCGGTGGAGCGGTGGGCAAAGGTATGGGAATAGGGCAGAACGGCGAACTGTCGGGCTGCTGCATCAGCCAGCCGGCTCTCGGAGAATCCCAGTGACACACACCACAGACCGGCCAATCCCTCCAGATACTGGTTGTCGTTGTCATCCCAGACGTAGATACCGTCACCTCGGGTAATGACCAGTGGGCCCTGTTCCTCATGTGCTGCAAGGTTGGTATAGGGATGCAGGGTGTACGCGATGTCAGATTTTCGGTTACTGTTGGGATTGGAAACCATGGGTGCGACTCCTTAAGCGGCGACCTGATCTATTCTTAATGCGGGCCGCGATGTTAGCATGATCAGAATTGTGCACTGTAGTGGGCAGTCGAACAAGGAATGCTTGTCCTCGAACGGCCGAAAGACCACAATTCAGGGTGTAGGAACCAGGACCAGATGGAGTGCAACTGAGCATTATCCTCAGTGGTGGTTATCGGAGGAAAGAGATAAACATGGACGCTAAAGTCAAGATTACACTGAATCATTTCGTTGGGGGTAAGCAGATAGCGGGCACCAGCGGGCGTTTTGGAGATGTGTATAACCCTGCCCTGGGCGAAGTCGCCAAACAGGTGCCCCTGGCCTCAGTGGAGGAAGTCCAGTCAGCCGTTGAAAATGCTGCAAACGCATTACCAGACTGGGCTGAAACCCCACCGGGTCGTCGGGCGCAAGTGCTCTACGCTTACCGGGAATTGCTCCACCGACACATGGACGAATTAGCCCTAATTGTGTCCGAGGAACATGGCAAGACGCTGGATGATGCGAAGGGTTCGATTACCCGCGGGCTGGAGGTGGTTGAGTTTGCCTGTGGTATACCGCAACTACTCAAAGGAGAGTATTCCGAGGGTGTTGCCGCTGGTAGGCATTACGCCGTTCAATTTTCCTGCGATGGTGCCTATGTGGATGTTTCCCGTTGCGATTGCCTGTGGCAACACATTTGTGCTCAAGCCCTCTGAGCGTGACCCGTCCTGTTCTTTGCGCATGGCCGAATTGCTGAGTGAAGCCGGTCTGCCAGATGGTGTTCTGAACGTGGTTAACGGCGACAAAATCGCGGTAGATGCGTTGTTGACCAGTCCGACCGTGCAAGCGGTGAGTTTCGTCGGTTCGACAGCAGTGGGGGAGTACATTTACCAGACCGGATGCGAAAATGGTAAACGGGTTCAGGCATTGTGTGGTGCAAAAAACCACATGGTGGTGATGCCCGACGCCGACATGGGCCAGGCGGTCGATGCTGTGATGGGTGCCGCCTACGGTTCCGCTGGCGAGCGTTGTATGGCGGTATCTGTGGTAGTAACTGTAGGTGATGACACGGCAGATCGGCTGATGAAGCAGCTCAAGCCACGAATTGAGGCCCTGAAAGTCGGTGCCTATGATCAGTCCGACGTAGAGATGGGCCCGGTGATCACACCCGATGCCCGCGACCGCATAAAAGGTTACATCGACCAGGGTGTCGACGAAGGTGCCGATCTGGTCGTCGACGGCCGGGATATTTCAGTTGGAGGATACGAGAACGGCTGTTTTGTCGGTGCCACGGTTTTCGACAAGGTCACGCCGGCGATGAAAATATATACGGATGAAATATTTGGTCCGGTACTGTCTGTTGTCAGGGCGGGGAGTTATGAAGAGGCCCTGGACCTGGTCAACAAGCATGAATACGGAAATGGCACCGCGATATTTACCCGTGACGGAGACGCTGCCCGTGATTTCACGCATCGCGCGCGAATCGGCATGGTGGGCGTGAATGTGCCCATACCGGTACCCTTGGCCTTCCACAGTTTCGGTGGCTGGAAAAGGTCTCTGTTTGGAGATCACTATATTCACGGGCCCGAGGGCGTTCGCTTCTACACCCGGATGAAAACGGTGACGTCGCGGTGGCCCTCTGGTATACGCGAAGGCGCCGTCTACAACTTCAAGGCCGGCGGTGAGCACTGATTACCGCTGCCATTAGAAGCAGGTGTCAGACGGAAGCTGCGTTATTACCGGCAATCCTGCCGAACACGGCGCCGTTGAGTAGGCCCGTACCCCCGGGGTAGTTGTGGTAGAAAATCCCGCCTACCAGTTCACCGGCGGCGAATAAACCGGGGATAGGGATCAGGTCTTCGTCGACAACCTGCGCCTGCGGCGTGATCCTCAGTCCACCGAATGTGAAAGTTATGCCACAGGTCACGCCGAAGGCCTCATAAGGCGGTGTATCCAGCGTGGTCGCCCAGTTCATCTTGTTTATCAACAGTCCGTCGGTTCGTCGCCCGTCTTTAACCGTCGGATCAAAAGGGATGTCGACTTTAACGGCTGTATTGAATTCGGCGATGGTCCGAAGGAATGTTTCTCGATTCATACCCTGCTCTTCGCTGAGTCTGTCCGCCAGTTCCTCAAGACTGTCAGCCGCCACACGTGTAATCCGTCGGATACGATACTCATCGCGCATCAAGTGGGTGACTTTGGCATCGAAAACCTGCCACGCTGTTTGCCCGGGCTGTTCCAGGATACGGCCACCATATTTGGCATAGGTATAGTTCCTGAAATCCGCACCCTCATCCAGAAAACGTTCGCCTTCATTGTTTACAACCAGCGAGAAGGGATAAGAGTGTTTCTGGAACATGTCGCCTACCGCCAGGTCGCCGAATTCAGGAGCATTGAGGTCCCAGGCGACCGCGTGACAACCGGACCAGTTGCCCCGGGGCGCAGCGCCGATGTCTAAGGCCATGCGTATGCCCGCCCCAGTGTTGAAGCGACTGCCGCGCACTTTGGCCAGCTCCCATCGGGGCCCAAGATAGCGTGTGCGCATCTCGGGGTTGGCCTGGAAGCCGCCGGTTGCGAGGACGACGGCACGACAGTTGACCGTGCCGTTGATGCCGTTCTGCCTGACGACCAGACCATTGACGGTGCCATTGTCCTGGCGAAGAGATAGAACACGTGCACCATACCGGATCTCCACGCCTGCGGCTTTAGCAATAGCAGTTTCCATATCCACCAGTCCCGGCCCGCCCCCACGGGCTTCGACGGTCAGGCCGCCCCAGAATCTGAATTTACCGTCGACCTTGAAAGCCTGACGGCCATACATCGGTATGAACCTGACGCCTTTGTGGCGTAGCCAGCGTACGGTGTCCAGGCTGTTCTTTACCAGAACTTCCACCAGATCGGGGTCGCAGCGGAACTCGGTAACACGAAACATGTCGTCGAAAAACTGCGATTCACTATAACTGCCGAATTCAGAATTGTTGATTTCTTCTTCGCTAAGGTCGCAGATATCTAATAGATCTTCGCTACCGTTGTAAGCAAAGCGAATACCGCCCGCTGTGAAGCGACTGTTGCCACCATTTTCGGGCTCAGGCGCCCGTTCAAGCACCAGTACCCGTGCACCGTTTTCGGCTGCGGCAATGGCCGCACACAGGGCCGCATTTCCGGCGCCCGCAACGCAGACATCGTATTTTTGTTGGGTCATGCTTGCCTACTCAAATGGGCGGTTACCGGTACTCGGCGAGTCTGGGCCATTCCCGCGTAGTAATCAAAGTAGCCGTGCAGCACGGCCAACATCCCGTTCTGCCTGCGATAAAGGTTTACCGACATCAATGGTTTCTATCTGGGTAGAGAGCGCAGCTCGCTTTCGAATACGCCTGGCGATCTCGTGCAAAATGTGGGCTCGGGCGGTGGGGTCGAGCTTTCTCCACGCTCCGTTCATCGTATGTCCGGCGCACTGCATGATTTTCGTCAGATGCACTGGCGCGCGGGGCAGTGAACCGTTGACCTGACTGGTTGCCGAATCCCGAACATCGATTTGGGCGCCGGACCGTGCCGCGACTGGGACGCCGTCGATGAGCATGGTGTTGAGGGTGGTGAGTTGCGGTGGATATTGAAATTTATGCATAGGGTGTGCCGGTGTAGTTCTGAGAAAAGGGCGATAATCTAGAACTGAGTGCTGTTTGCAGGAACAAAGCAATAACAATGAGGCACTGATCCGAAGGGGTCGCTGGCTGAATGATGTGTTTCTGGTTGAGGTGGGAGAAATTCAGTACCTGGTCCACGTGGCGGCTGGTCGGATTGAGTGCGTAGAGACCGGTCCATTTGTGATGCCCTCGTGGACCTTTGCAATTCGCGGCTCGGAGGCCATGTGGCGCAGGTTCTGGAAATCGGTACCAGCTCCCGGAGATAACGATTTGTTCGCATTGAGAAAAACCGGTGAGATGACGATCGAAGGTAACCTGAAGCCCTTCATGGCTAACCTCATCTACGTCAAAGAGGTGCTGGCGATGCCACGTTTACTGGACGACAAAACATGAAACCGTGGATAGAAGCTGTTTCAGGTCGTTACCTTCACCTCGAAATCGGTAGCCGACATCATCGACTGTATTACGAAGAATCAGGGGAAGGGATTCCCCTCGTCTGCCTGCATACCGCTGGGTCAGATGGCCGTCAGTATCGTGGTCTGCTTAACGACGACGAGGTGACGCGCCATTACCGGGTGGTTGTATTTGATATGCCCTGGCACGGAAAATCATCGCCTCCTGAAGGGTGGCAGAATGAAGAATACAAGCTCACGACGCCAGCCTACACCGATATGATCATGACGCTATGCGGCGCACTCGAACTGGATCAACCCGTGATCATGGGCTGCTCGATCGGCGGTCGAGTCGTATTGAACCTGGCGCTTGAGCATGCCGATGAACTGCGCGCCGTAATTGGTCTGCAGTCTTCAGGTCACGTTGACCCTTACTACGACATAAAATGGCTGCATCACGCGGATGTTCACGGTGGTGAAGTGTGTGCGGGCTACGTATATGGACTGGTGGCCCCACAAAGTCCGGCGTCAGAGCGCTGGGAAACCCTATGGCATTACATGCAGAGTGGACCTGGTGTATTTAAAGGCGATCTCCATTTCTACATGATCGACGGTGATATTCGTGACAAGATCAGCAAAATCGATACTGACAAGTGTCCGGTTTACCTGCTCACGGGCGAATATGATTACTCCTGCTCGCCCGAGCGCACTCGGTCGACCGCCGCTCGAATCAATGGGGCAGACATGACGATCATGGAGAAGCTTGGACACTTCCCGATGAGTGAGAATCCAGCACAGTTCCGCCGTTATCTTTTGCCGTTGCTTGATCGAATTCGCGGCTGCAATAAAACAGCCAGCTGACTGCAGTACGGTCCGTGTTTGAGCGTTATGCGCACGTATTTAATGGGATCTATTAATGAATAAGCAGCAGAATATTGGTTTTATCGGTCTGGGTGTAATGGGTGAGCCCATGTGTCGGAACCTTTCAACCAAGTCAGGGGTTAAAATCGTAGCGTTCGACAGGCGTGAAGAACCTTTAACACGGCTGAGTATGGTCGGGGTCAGTCGTGCAGCCTCACTTGCAGAGATGGCTGATTCGGACGTCGTATTTCTGTCCCTGCCAGACGGTGAGGCGGTTCAGGAGGTCTGTTTGGGAAATACGGGCCTGATTACGGTGCTGAATTCGGGTGCCATAGTGGTAGATCTGGGCACATCGCCGGTGACATTGGCGCGTGAACTCGATAGTCGCTTCAGAGGGCATGACGTCATGTTTTCCGATGCACCCGTTGCAAGAACCCGCGCGGCCGCCGAGGCTGGAACATTGAGTATTATGGTGGGTGCCGAATCAAGGGTATTCAATGCGCTTGAACCGCTGCTGAGAATGATGGGTGAAGAGATTACTCACTGTGGCACTGTTGGCTCGGGACAGCTGGTCAAGATTATGAACAACATGGTGCTGTTCCAGACTGTTTCTGCCCTAGCTGAGGCCCTGGCTATCGGGCGCGGTGCAGGAATCGATCCTGCGGTAATGTTTTCTGCGTTGTCAAAGGGTTCAGCGGATAGCTTTGCGTTGCGCAATCATGGTATGAAAGCAATGTTACTGGATAAGTTCCCACACGATGCGTTCAGTACAGCCTACGCGATGAAAGACCTGGACTATGCGCTCGAACTGGCCCGCGATGTCGGCTTTGAGGCACCAGGTGCACAGGTTGTGCGAGATCGCTTCAGACAGGCGATAGACGCTGGCTTTCATGACAGCTACTTCCCGGTCGTCAGTCGTGTCATCTGATTCGCAGTTGGTACATTGATCGTAACCAGAACATATCTGGCAGGGTTTGTAGACTGTCTTTTCTTGTGGTCAACAGCGTGAAGGCAGTACAGCTTCAGCACTATGGTGGATCCGACGCGCTGTCGCTGGTCGATGTAGATATTCCGACCCTGGGTGATGGCGAGGTATTGGTCAGAATCGAATCAGCAGGCGTCAATTTCATCGATATTTACATGCGGGAAGGACACTATCAGCAGTCTTCCACCTATGGTTCAGCTCTGCCATTTACGCTGGGTATGGAGGCGGTGGGCACGGTGGCCGACGCAAATGGAGATACCAGGCTGCAGGCGGGTGACCGTGTTGCTTACTGTCTGAGCCGTGGTAGCTATGCCGAGTACGCCGTGGTCCCTGCCTGGCAGCTGGTGGTTGTACCGCCTGATATTGATTCAAACACCGGCGTGGCACTGATGCTGCAGGGTTGTACGGCACATTACCTGACGCATTCTTTATTTTCGTTGTCGACAGGTGACTGGTGCCTGGTCCATGCTGGGGCAGGTGGCGTGGGTCAGCTGTTGGTTCAACTGGCCGGAAAACGCGGTGCACAGGTCATTACAACGGTGGGCACGCCAGAGAAAGCTGAAATTGTGAAGCGCCTCGGGGCAGATCACGCTGTTTTGTACCGGGAAGTAGACTTTTTCGAAGCCGTGCAGTCTGTGACAGAAGGTCAAGGTGTGGATGTGGTCTACGATGCGGTCGGCAAGCAGACGATAGCGTCGAGTATCCGTTGTCTCAAGCGGCGTGGCACGTGTGTCAACTACGGTGGGAGTTCCGGTCTGGTTGAAACAGTCAGTCCATTGGCACTGGCCGACGCAGGCAGTGTGTTTTTTACCCGCCCCCATCTGGCACACTATATGGCCGATCAAGTCGAGATCCAAGGTCGATGTACGGATCTGTTTGGAGCCGTTGGCAATGGGACACTGTCCGTCACGATCGACCAGGTATTTGAGCTTTCCGCGTTTGCAGAGGCTCATGCGCGGCTCGAGTCGCGCGGGACGCTGGGAAAGTTGTTGCTAAGGGTATAACGTATCGGATTTTGGGGGCTCGTCTCAAGTCACGTGGGATTGAGCCCACCTGGATACGAAACTTGGCTAGGGTGCCAGACATTTATAAAGGGTTGACCAATGATGGATATTAAGAAAAGAGATCTCCGAAGACGTTTAGAGCAGGGTGAGTTTATCTGCGCACCCGGTGTATTTGATCTTATTTCCGCCCGAATCGCAGACCGTTTTGAATTCCCGGCGTTGTATATGACAGGTTATGGTGTTGTTGCATCTTCTCTGGGTTTGCCCGATGCAGGACTCGCCGGTTATAGCGATATGGTTGAGCGTGTAGATCGGATTGCTTCGGCAACTTCTACCCCAGTGATTGCAGACGGTGACACCGGGTATGGAGGTCTGCTGAATGTCGACCATACCGTGCGCGGTTATGAACGTGCGGGCGCCTGCGCTATACAACTCGAGGATCAGGTTTCACCTAAAAAGTGTGGGCACACGCCGAATCGTAAAGTCATCCCTGTGGAAGACATGGTGAGTAAGATCAAAGTGGCGCTCAACGCCAGAGGATCAGAAGATTTTCTCGTCATCGCGCGGACTGACTCCCGCACCGGGCTGGGAATCGAGGAAGCAATACGCAGGGGCCAAGCCTTTGCCGATGCTGGCGCCGATATTATTTTCATTGAGTCACCGGAGTCGGTCGACGAGATGGCCGAGATCGGGCGCAGAATCGACAAACCGTTGTTGGCAAATATTGTTGTCGGTGGCAGTACACCGCTACTTTCAGAAAAAGAGCTTGCCGACCTGGGTTATCAACTGGCGATTTTTCCCGGCAGTGCGTTTCTGGCCATGGGTGCAGCAGTGGAATCGGTCTATGCGCACATCAAAACCACCGGTTCCACAGAAAGCCTGGATACGCCGCTTTATGAATTTCAGGCCTTTAATCAACTTATGGGATTTGACAAGGTCTGGGCATTTGAGAAGGCCTGGCTCAGTCAAGACTGAAATCGACTTAGACTGATTATCGAAATACAACGTTAAGATTACGCGGCGTATCCGAATTTCACTGTGCGGATTCAGCAGTGTTATGATTGAGCCAGGTACGGCAAATTTCCAATTGGATTTCCCATCTAGACATTCCCTTAAGATATGTAAGATACACAGGAGGAGAGTAAGGTCCCGCGGAAGCGCTGGTGCTGAGCGCGGGAGCTTGACCTACCATGGCGAAGCTACTTGAAGTTAAAAACCTGACGACGCAATTCTTTACCAGTGCGGGTACCGTTCAGGCGGTAGACGATGTGTCCTTTGATATTGACGAGGGAGAGACTGTGGCTGTGGTGGGAGAGTCGGGTTGCGGTAAATCGGTCAGTGCGCTGTCGATCCTGCGTTTGATTCCCTGGCCACCCGGTAAGATTATCGGTGGCAGCATTCATTTTTCCGGGCATGACCTGCTTGCGCTCAGTGACGATGAGATTCGCAAGATTCGCGGTCGCGAGATCAGTATGGTGTTTCAGGAACCGATGACCTCGCTCAATCCGGTACTTTCTATTGGATTGCAGCTGACCGAGACGATGGAGCATCACTTGGGCATCTCGAACGACAAGGCCCACCAGAGAGCCACAGAGCTGTTGGCGAAGGTTGGACTCTCTGATCCTGAGCGGCGTCTCAGTCAGTATCCGCATCACTTGAGTGGCGGCATGCGCCAGCGGGTCATGATCGCTATGGCACTGAGCTGTGAGCCGAAGCTGATTATTGCTGATGAGCCAACCACCGCGCTTGACGTCACGATTCAGGCTCAGATACTGGAGCTTATGAAAGACCTGACTAAGGAGTTGGGTGTCGCGTTGATGGTGATTACGCACAACCTCGGTGTCGTTGCTCGTTATGCCGATCGTGTGAACGTCATGTATGCCGGTAAATTGGTTGAAATGGGTAAGGCCCGTCAGATATATCATGATCCGCATCATCCTTACACACTCGGCCTATTGGCGTCTGTACCAAGGATGGATCAGCCTCGCGGCAGTCGACTGGTTCCGATCGAAGGCCAACCCCCCGATCTGACCCGTCTAGATTCAGGGTGTGCCTTCAGGCCTCGATGCCGTTTTGCGGTGGAGCGCTGTGCGTCTGAAATTCCAATACTTCAGTCTGTCGACAGCGAACACGCTGCTGCGTGCTGGCGGGTCTCCGAGATTTCTGAACTCAAGGCAGCGTCATGACAACAGTTCAACAGTCGCCCTCGTCCTTACCTTCAGCCAATGGTGTGTCTGAAGAAACTTTCCTGCAGGTGCGGGACCTCAAGATGCATTTTCCAGTCACCGAAGGTGCCATCGTTCAGAAGATAGTCGCCCATGTAAAAGCGGTTGACGGTGTCTCATTTGATATCAGACGAGGGGAGACACTGGGTCTGGTGGGAGAGTCTGGCTGCGGCAAGACCACGGTCGGGCGATGTATCCTGCAACTGGAACATGCCACCGAAGGTGAGATCATGTTTGAGGGGCAAAATCTCACGAAGCTTAGCCAGAAAGAACTGGTACCCGTGCGGGCAAAAATCCAAGTCATCTTTCAGGACCCTTACAGCTCGTTAAACCCGCGTATGAAGATCGGCACTATGTTGGAAGAACCCATGCGTGTCCACCGTATTATTACAGACGCCAGCAAGCGAAAAGAGCGAGTCAGAGAGCTTTTGTCCGTCTGTGGACTGGATCCTAAGTTTGCCGATCGTTACCCGCACGAGATGAGTGGAGGCCAGCGTCAACGTGTCGGTATTGCTCGAGCACTGGCTCTGGATCCAACCTTTATCATCTGTGATGAGGCGGTGTCGGCTCTGGATGTCTCCATCCAAGCGCAGGTCATCAATCTGCTGGAGGACCTTCGAAAAGAATTTGATCTGACTTATCTCTTTATCGCCCATGATCTCAGTGTTGTGCGACACATCTCAAACCGGGTGGCGGTGATGTATCTGGGAAACCTGGTTGAACTTGCTGATGGTGATGAATTGTTCAATAACCCGACACATCCGTATACCCGCGCTCTACTGGATGCGGTACCTATCCCAGACCCAGTGGTTGAGGGGGACCGTGAGCACAGGGTTATCAAAGGTGAGGTCCCGAGTCCGATGAATCCCCCAAGCGGATGTGTTTTTCATCCCCGCTGCCCACTGGCAGTGGACAGTTGCCAGGTCTCGGTGCCAGAATTTCGTGAGGTGGTGCCTGGCCATCGGGTCGCCTGTAGCCAGGTTTGAGGTATAAGGTCTGGTGTTATACAGTGCTAGCCAGCCAGAGTTGGGATTTTCTTGGTAGATTCATAAGAAGATTGACCAAATTTAGGCCTGAATCAAGTATTATCAAGCTGACGTAAACACAAAGGAGGATGTTAAATCATGAAACAATCCATATTTAAGGCTCTCGTAATGACGGCAGTCGGGGTGGTGTTCGCGCTTGCGGGCACGCTGTCCGCCTCGGCGGCTACTCCAAAGAAAGGGGGTATTCTGAATTTCGTGGTGGGCAGCAAGATCCCGTCCTACGACGGGCATATTGAGTCTACTTTCGGGATGATTCACCCGATCCGGCCATTCTACAGTTTGCTGTTCCGGGTCAATCCGGACAACCCGGCCGATCCAACCGACTTTCTGTGCGATGTTTGCGAAGGCAGCATACCGACCG
>JYMV01025835.1_pt1 | contig 41652 bp, 40 predicted proteins | sample 338911 | NCBI WGS metagenome assembly JYMV01 (sample SAMN03354496, study PRJNA234377) | hydrothermal vent metagenome | biome: Deep sea; feature: Hydrothermal plumes at the Eastern Lau Spreading Center, Western Pacific Ocean; material: Seawater | place: Tonga | collected 2009 | depth 2000 m m | reverse complement strand
GTGTAATCACGCTGTGTGCGCTTAGGTCTTTGATTACTTGAAGTTGTCATAAAGAAATCCTCTTTATGTCAACGTATTTTAGGACGGGACAATTAAACGTTAAAAAGCAGCATTTTTATGCTGCTTTTTTTGTGCCTGAAGCTTACGGATAGTAAGTGAAGTAATGAATTATGTGCATGTTGGAACGCTGAGAGCTGAACTCGACAGCTGTCTGATTTAATTGAACTTTTTGCATTAATTTTGAAAAGTGTCAACGCTATTTAGGATGGGGCAAAAGCAATAAAAAAGGCGCTTGAAAGCGCCTTAGTCGTAACCCTTCGTCGTAACTTAATTGGGTTCTAAACAAACATTTGCTTGAAAGCAGCCCATTGTTCATTGAACTGCTCTGTTGGCTTACGCGTAAATCCACTACGGATAAAGCCATTAATACGGCCATCGGTGTAGCAAATCATCATGTTGGCGATAATCGCTTCATCTGCAGAAAGGGTTTTACCTTCCCGTAGCTTGCGCTCTCTTAGCACTTGCTTAAGCTGCGTTTCTAAACGCTCGAAAAGCTTTGCTATGCGCGCGCGCAACCGGTCTTGTTCACCCATTAACGCATCACCATTTAATATTCGAGTAATGCCCGGGTTCTTCTCAGCAAAGCCCAAAATAAGATGAAGAATAAGCTGACAACGCGTAAGCGAGTCTTTCTCTTCATTCACAATCTTATTGATGCGCGTGAAAAGTGTTTCTTCAATAAACTCGATAAGCCCTTCAAACATTCGCGCTTTACTTGGAAAGTGACGGTAAAGTGCCGCTTCAGACACTCCCACTTTTTCCGCTAATTTAGCAGTAGTGATACGTTGACCTGGGCTGGTTTCTAACATTCCAGCAAGTGCTTGCAGAATTTGAGCTCTGCGATTTGTTTTTTTGACAGCAGGCATGACGAAAGTATTTCCTCCGCTACCGAGTTATAGCAACTCGGGCTCCATGTTAAGTTGGCTTACACCAAAGCGTTTATATTTATCGTTTTTATTATCGACACTTAATAAGCATCTGTTAGTTTTTATTGTTTAAAGCGTAGCGCTCTGCAATAAGTGCAAGTAATTGACCCGCTAACTCGCTTTTACTGGTTGCAGGTAATCGTTTATCACCATCTTGCCATATTACGTGCAGTGCATTTTTATCACTGTTAAACCCCAGACCCTCGGCAGTAATATCGTTAGCCGCAATCATGTCTAGCTTCTTTTTGGCTAGCTTCGAGCGCGCATAATCTTCTACATTTTGGCTTTCGGCCGCAAAGCCCACACAAAATGGTCTGTCTTGGCTGGTGGATATGGTTGCTAGAATATCAGGGTTTTTAACAAAAGTAAGTGTTAACTCATCACCGGTTTTCTTAATTTTATTGTCGGCAACGCTCACGGCCTTGTAATCTGCTACAGCAGCCGTACTAATAAATATATCTGTGGAGGCTTTAAGCGTTTGACAAGTATTAAGCATTTCATCTGCGGTAGTGACATTAATACGGTCACAGCGTTCGGGCGTTTCAAGCGACACAGGACCTGCCACTAAGGTTACATTTGCCCCTGCGAGTACTGCTGCCTGAGCGATGGCAAACCCCATCTTTCCTGAGCTGTGATTTGAAATATATCGTACAGGGTCCAAAGGCTCTCTGGTTGGCCCCGCTGTTATCGTAATATTCTTTCCCGATAACGCCTTTAGCGACGAAGAAAGGGATAAAGCGTCTCTCTCTGCGTCATTTATTACATTGGCAATATCAACAGGCTCAACCATTCGACCTGAACCCACATCGCCACAGGCTTGTTCACCACTTGCCGGGCCAATAAAGGTTACGCCGTGCTCTTTTAAAATATCGATGTTGCGCTTTGTTGCTACCGCTTTCCACATTTGTTGATTCATGGCAGGAGCAATAAAGAGTTTCGCTGTTGTTGCAAGGTACAGTGTAGTCAGCAAGTCATCTGCCATACCGTGAGCAAGCTTAGCAATGGTGTTTGCGGTTGCGGGGGCAACAAGTAGGATATCAGCCCACTTTGCCAATTCAATATGCCCCATTGCGGCTTCAGCAGCAGGATCAAGCAGCTGGCGATGCACTGGATTTCCTGACACAGCCTGAAGTGATAATGAACTAACGAACTCTGCGGCAGAGTCTGTTAGAACCACACGCACGTTTGCGCCTAACGCAGTAAGCTTGCGCACAAGATCAGGTGCTTTATAAGCGGCAATCCCGCCAGTAACACCTAGCAAAATATTTTTATTAGCAATAGACATAGAAGAACACAAAATCTCGAAATTAGCGTTAGCCTACCATGGTGACAAAAAATCGGATAGCTGAACGAAAGTAGGTCTTGTTTCGACAGTGGCATGTAAACAGTGCCTACAGGTGTCAAAAATCAATAATAAACCCGCCTTTTATACAGTCGTTTCTTTGTCACCATTCATCTATAAACAACCTTTTATAGAATAGTCGGGCTAGATGAATGTCGATAAAAGTATGGCCAAAGAATGAAAGGCCAAGAGAAAAATTATTGCAGCATGGGGCTGAAAACTTAAGTGATGCTGAACTCATCGCTGTCTTGCTGGGAAAAGGTGTGAAAGGAAAAAGCGCTGTGTCTGTGGCACATGAACTTCTCAATGAGCTAGGCTGCTTACGGGGTGTGGTAACAGCAACGAAAGAACGGTTTGCCAAAATAACGGGAGTTGGACCGTGCAAGTATGCGCAGTTTCAGGCGGGCTTTGAAATATTTAAACGCAATTTGGAAATAAAACTGAAGCGTCAGGACGTTTTTAATAATGTAGATGATACTAAACGTTATCTACAGGCAAAGCTAAGAGACTGTGAGCGTGAGAAGTTCGCGCTTTTAATGCTTGATAGCCAACATCAGCTTATTGCTTTTCGCACTATGTTTAACGGTACGATCAACAGTGCAGCGGTCTATCCAAGAGAATTGATCAAACAAGTAATGATCGATAATGCAGCCGCGATCATTTTGGTTCATAATCATCCTTCAGGCGTTGCTGAGCCTAGTCATGCGGATATACGATTAACCGCAGAGATCAAAAGCGCAATGGCGTCGATCGATGTGCCAGTTTTAGATCATTTTGTGGTTGGTGATAAAGAAACTGTTTCATTCGCACAGCGAGGCTTGTTAAGATAAGAAATCTAAGTCATTTGTCGATTATAATCTAGTCAAATGGTTGAAAATGATTTAGCATAGGATTTAGTGGGTTATTTTATTAAAGGACTGTTATGAAGAAATCAATCATTGCATTATTTGCAGCTGCAACTATGGTTGCAGGCGTTAACGCACAAGACGGTGAAGGTGGTAGTGGTACTACTGGCATCGGCGGCGTAAGCGGCGGTATGATCGCGTCTGGTGTTGTTGTTGCGGGTATCGTTGCAGGTGTTGTAAACAACAACTCTGCTGATGCACCAGGAAATGGCGGCACTACTCCAGGTCAACCTACTTGTGAAGGTGACGACCAAATCGTTGATGGTGTGTGCGTAGGTACAACCGAAACTGTTACTGTAACTACCTCTGGTTCTGTAACAAAAACCATCACCGTACCTGTTACATTTACTTACGCACCGACCGTACAGTAAATTTAAGAGTATTCGAAAAAGCCGCTTTTTTTAGCGGCTTTTTTTATTTTTATAGCAAAGTTCATTTGTTTTTAGTTTTTGTCGGCGCATTTTAATGAAACTACACACTTTATTTGCCCTTTCGGGTGTTGTTTGCCTTTTTCTTTCCGGATGTTCCACCACGTCACTAGCGTATTACAACACGCTGAAGCTCGCGCTAAAAGATAGAACAGTTAGTTATACCGTTGAAGAGATTGCTGCTAGTAAAGCTGATCTTATGCAAATTAAAGCGGGCGGAAGAGATGCAGCCTCGCTTGCCCTTGCGTATATCGATGGTGAAAAGTACCGATGGGTATCTGGTGATAAAGTCATCTTCACCATGCACCATGGCATTATCGTTAAAACTGAAGGTTTGGATCACGACCTATACTACACGGGAAATCTTCAGCACAACCCGCTCGCCACCAACAATGTTCTGCCATTCAATTGGAAACGCAAAGTTGATATTGCTTCCATAGGTTACGGTGTGCCGGTTGACTCATCTTGGCGAATAGAAGGGGAAGAAACTCGCGAATATTTAGGTTTTTCTGTTCCGGTAATTAAGGTTATCGAAACCGTAGAATTTTCTGAATACACGCCATTTATCGACGTAGGGTTGTCGTGGGAAAACACGTATTTCTTGCACAAATACTCGAAAGAACTTCTGGCCTCAAAGCAGCAGTTCAGCCCTGAAGGAGACGTTTACGATATGGTTTATTTAAGCCGAGTAGTACGTGAGATGAAGACACAAGGAGCAACGCAATAATGAAGTATATCTATACGCTTTTTATTGCCCTAGGCCTTACTGCAGCTACCAAGTTATATGCAAATGATAACCTTGTTAGTGTCATGATAAACAAGCAAACCTATCAGTTCGACAGGCCGATACGACTATCAAGCGTACTGTCCATTGTCGCTGATAATGGTGATTGGTACTGGCCTTCAGCTTCAGCCTTTGATTTAGCTAACCCTAAAGCTGAAGAAGAGAAAGAGATAGCGCTATCTCAAATTAGCGGACTGCTCAATCAATTTGATGCCGATTCTGAAACACATAAAGCCCTTCAAAATCTCTACGATCAGGTAAGCTCATGGACGGTGTCTACACGCATAGACATGCCAATTTCCTACAATCGAGCAAGGTTGTTTTTTGAAGACAACCCTATGTTTCAGCCAGGTAAATACTGGATTCGACTAAATGGAAGACCTGACGTTGTGCATTTCTCTGGCGCTGTTGTAAAGCCTGGTGCGTACAAGCATCAAAGCGATACGTCGGTTTATACGGCTGTTCACACGGTGAAAAAAGCGGTTGATGCCGACAGAAGTCATGTCTACGTAATTGATCCAATGGGAAATATTGAAGAAAAGGGTATTGCTTATTGGAATTTAGATTTTGGGCAGCTTATGCCGGGCAGCCAAGTCTATGTTCCTATCTCATCAGAACTCTTTAGCAATAAACTTAAGCAATTAAATGAGCGCGTAGCCGCTTTAGCAGTACATAGGGTTTTACCTCAATGAGTGCGCCACTACTTTCTAAGAAAAAAACACTCGCGCTTGTAATTGGCAGCGCGCTTTCTTCTACCGCTTTTGCTGATACTCAAGTTCGCGTTACTCCTTCGCAGATGGTGCAGGGCGGAAATGGTCTTATTCAAACACCAACGGCTCGTATGCGAGACGAAGGTGGAATGGCCATTAACTATACCGACAACGGCGAATATCGCTTCTGGTCAGTTAACATTCAGCTTTATGATTGGATGGAAGCAACTGCCCGTTATACTGACGTGCGCACAAGACTTTACAGTCAAGTTGAATCATTCAGTGGTGATCAAACGCTGAAAGATAAAGGCTTAGACGTTAAATTCAGGTTGTGGAAAGAAAGCTACTATCTGCCAGATATCAGTGTCGGCTTCAGAGACTTTGGTGGAACAGGCTTTTTTGAAAGTGAATACGTCAACGCCAGTAAATCTATCGGTCCATTCGACTTTCACCTTGGCTTAGGCTGGGGATACCTTGGTACAGCCGATGACATCAGCAACCCGTTTTGCGAGCTTAAAGACAGCTTCTGTGAACGCCCAGGGGGCTTCTCTGGCCGCGGTGGTAAGGTAGACTACGACCAGTTTTTTAAAGGAACAACCGCATTTTTCGGTGGTGTGGAATACCAAACACCATGGGAGCCGCTAACGCTAAAGCTTGAGTTCGAAGGGAATGACTATTCTCGTGACAGAGCTGGACAGCTAGAGCAAGATTCTCGATGGAATGTTGGTGCAGTGTATCGTTATAAAGACTTCGATTTCACGTTGAACTATCAACGAGGTAATACTGTTGGCTTCGGCGTTACGTATCGCTTTAATATGAATACGGCTTCGCAAATAAAGTTCGATGAACCACCTAAGAACCTGATGGGTAGAAAGGTGCCACAAGACGTGAAAGATGTTGATAAATCCCGTCTTTACAATGACCTTTACCGGTCGGGGGGCTTTGTACTGTCTGATGCCGAAATTAAAGAGGACAGCGCTACGTTTTACGGTACACAGGTTGCCTATCGTGACCAGGATGAAGCCATTGAGCGAATTGGTCGCGTGGCGGCCTCAGAGCTTCCTGATTCCGTAAAAACCTATCATGTCGTAGATAATCGCGCAGGTCTTCCTTTAGTAGACACGCAGGTGGATGCCGAGGCCTTTATTGCTGCAGCGCGTTATGAATCTGTTGATGCTGATATCACTGAAACCTACGTCAGAACATCACCGTCAAAAGAAGTGCTCGATGCCTATGAACCTGCCAATACGTCAGGCTTTTACTACAGTACAGATTTCTTCTTTACCCAGTCATTTGGTAACCCAGAAGACTTTTACCTGTATCAAACCGGATTATTGCTAAACGGTGGTTATGCCTTTAACGAAAACTTCGCCATCATGAGTAGCGCCAGGGTTACGCTTCTTGATAACTTCGACAAGTTTAACTACTTGGTAGATAACGAAGAAGTGTCGCTACCTCGCGTGCGTACTCGAGTTCGTGAATATGTGTCAGCAAACGATGTATGGCTAGATACAACATTCTTACATTACAAAGACACCATTGCAGAAGACCTCTATGCTCAAGCGTACGCGGGTTATCTAGAAACCATGTTTGCTGGTGTAGGCGGTGAAATACTGTATCGTCCCGTTGATAGTAATCTAGCTTACGGACTTGATATCGCTTACGTAAAACAGCGCGATCCTTACAGTCAAACAGGTCTGGAAGACTACACAGCGGTCACTGGACACGCCAGTGTCTATTGGCAGCCAGAATTCTTAGACGACACGCAAATTACCGTAAGTGCTGGACAATTCTTAGCCAAAGATAAAGGCGTGAATATCGATTATGCGAAGCGTTTCGATAGCGGTATCATTGTTGGTGCATATGCGGCATTCACTGATGTATCGTCAGAAGAATACGGCGAGGGAAGCTTCACCAAAGGCTTCTACATTTCCATACCTACAGATCTGTTCTTGTTAGAACCTACCAAAGGTCGCGGATTATTCCCATGGGTGCCGATTTCTCGTGATGGCGGTCAAATGCTGCGTCGACCCACTCGTTTGATTGACATGACTGAAATAAGGTCACCATTTTTTGATTAAATAGAAATACGCCGCGTTCGCGTGGCGTTTATTCTCGTGCGGATATCTTAGATGCTGCAATGCGAATATAAAATTAAAGCGTAGATTGCGTATTTATTCATAGCCTAACCGCTTAGGGAAAAGTACAATACGGGCCGTGAAAAATGAGAGCTGGTAGTTTTTCGAGCAAAAAAAAGCCAAAAAGTAACCTTTTTGTACTTTCTTATTGAAATGATCCTGCCTTTGCTGTATAAAATGCGCCCTCTAATTTATAGTAATACGTCATTTGACCCAACCACTGTTTGAGCGCTTGGGATTAACTGACGCGACAGTTATCGTTGTTCTGGAGACAAATACAATGTCAAGAGTATGCCAAGTAACAGGTAAGCGTCCAACGGTTGGTAATAACCGTTCACACGCAAGAAATGCGACTCGTCGTCGCTTTTTGCCAAACCTTCAAACACACCGTTTTTGGGTTGAGAGCGAAAACCGTTTTGTAAAACTACGTTTGTCTGCAAAAGGCATGCGTATCATCGACAAGAAAGGTATTGATTCAGTACTAACTGACATCCGTTCCCGTGGTGAGAAAATCTAAGGAAGCCGACAATGCGTGATAAAATTAAACTAGTTTCTTCAGCAGGTACAGGTTTCTTCTACACTACTGATAAAAACAAGCGTAACATGCCTGGCAAAATGGAGATCAAAAAGTATGATCCCGTTGTGCGTAAGCACGTTATGTTCAAAGAGGCCAAAATCAAGTAATTAGCTTGCTTTTGTCTCCACGAAAACCCAGCCCTTGCTGGGTTTTTTGCTTTTTGAAGAAGATATTTCTACTTCATCACGTCACGATCCCACCGGATCCCATACTCGACTGTCCACGATCCCTTGAGTTTGTCTTGCGATCACTGCTTTCTCCCACTTACTTTTTTCCAGCAGGTCCTAGGTTTTCTTTGAATTGAATTAGCTTATATATTGGCTAGGTATTACTATATTCCTAATATCAGGACTCATATTTAACGGAAAGTCAGGTGGCTAGAATTTCTCAGCGAGCAATGAATAACGTGGTCATTATTGCCATGCTTATCATGATTGCATTGTTCAACTTAGACAGTCTTGTACCTAAGAAGGACGTTGTTCTATCTCGCAGCCTGCTACCTGAAGACGCTTATGTGTTAAAAATAGAGCACGATGGCCATAGCTTAGAGCGAGTTGGACAGCAGTGGCGCCAGTCAGGTCAAAATACAGTCCTCGCCATCAAGCCGGATGTTCAGTTTTCACATTGGCAGCGGGCAAGGCTTGAGTCGGCCACGGACGTACCCGAAGCGATTACCAACGTACAGCCTTACATCGTCGTAGTATGGCTCGCAGGCAATAATAACGGCAATGTTTACGCCATCTATCCGAATACATCACCTGTTGTGGTCAAATTTGAAAATAATTGGTACACATTAACCAACACTGAACTTGATAATCTTTTACCTTGGATACTGTAAATGCCTGAACTACCAGAAGTTGAAGTAAGCCGTTTGGGCGTTTCTCCACACCTTATTGGCAATACCATTACGCAGGTGGTGGTGCGTGAGCGAAGAATGCGCTGGCCCATTCCACAAGAGGTAGCGAACGTTGAAGGGCAGAGCGTTATTGCTGTAAAACGCCGCGCTAAATATCTACTTATTGAAACAGCTAAAGGCACGTTAATTTTACATTTAGGTATGTCGGGTAAATTACGCGTTATCGATGCGTCGACACCAATTATTAAGCATGACCACGTAGACATTGTTTTAAACACCGGTAAGTGCTTACGTTTTAACGACCCAAGGCGCTTTGGTGCTGTGTTATTTCAGGCCCCTGATATGCAAATAGCCATGCTTGATAACTTGGGCCCAGAGCCGCTTACAGACGACTTTGACGATAAGCGCTTATTTAAACTATCGCGCAATAGAAAAGGCCCCGTTAAAAACTTCATTATGGATAACGCCATTGTGGTAGGTGTAGGAAACATCTACGCGAACGAAGCACTGTTTTTAGCTGGTATAGACCCGCGAAGAGCCGCAGGCAACATCAGCGCTGCTCGCTATCAGTCGTTAACTGCAACCATTAAGCAAGTATTGGCCAAAGCCATTGAACAAGGTGGCACAACATTAAAAGACTTTGCGCAAACCGACGGTAAGCCTGGGTATTTTGCACAGCACTTGAATGTGTATGGGAGAAAAGGCGAGCCTTGTGAAGTGTGTGGCAAAGCCATTGAAAGTAAAGTTATTGGGCAGCGAAATACCTTTTTCTGTACTCACTGCCAACGCTAATACACTTACTATTGGTGCTTAATCTTTCTTACTCAGCCTGTCTTTTAAAGCTTTCTCAACAACTGGGTGGCAAAAGCCACTCACTGCACCGCGGTGAAGAGCGACTTCTTTTACTAGGGTGGACGAGATAAATGAATTCTCCTCAGCAGGAGTAAGAAAGACACTTTCTAGCTTTGGGTTTAAACGGCGATTCATATTTGCGAGTTGAAACTCGTATTCGAAATCAGAAACTGCGCGTAAACCACGAATGAGAATTGTGGCATTTTGTTCGTCAGCGAAATCAGCCAATAAACCAGTAAACCCCACTACCTCAACATTTGGTAAGTCAGCAGTGACTTTTTTTATCATTTCTACGCGCTCTTCTAACGTAAACAGTGGCTTTTTACTTGGGTTAGAAGCAATCGCTACAATCACATGAGAAAATAACTGAGATGCGCGTTCAATAAGGTCGGCATGACCGTTAGTGATCGGGTCGAAAGTACCAGGGTAAAGTGCTCTAGTGTGCATAAAGTCGAATCTTTTCGTTGTAGAGGGTTTATGTGTTCAACGTGGCTAATGTAACACATTATTAGCGTATACCAATCCGCTTACCACATGTGCTTTTATTACTTCACTGCCTCGCGGTAACCATTCATACACGCTGACCAGTCGCTCTCTTGCCAGTGAAAGACTGGGTTCTTCGCTTTCTCTTTATGTAAAGAGCGCAGCAGACGGTCTAAATTACCTTGTTTCCAGCTGTTACCTTGACGCTGCTCGCAGCGATCGAAATCAATAAGCCATATTTGCTTATCGCTATCAATCATGATGTTTCGAACGTTGGCATCATGATGATACACCTGACAATTGTGCATAGCTGCCAGCGCTCGGCCAACCTCATACCACTCATCTTTATCCAGTGGTTTATCGCACAGTGCGTGGTGTAAATCTTTGCTATTTGGAATACTTAAAGTAATTAAATCGCCGCGGTAAATCAGGCCTCGGCGGTGTATACGCGCCGCAACAGGAACAGGCACAAGAAGACCTTGTGCTCGCATATATTCGAGCAGCCTGAACTCTTCAAACGGGCGAGAACGCTCAACACCAATAAACAGATATTGGTCGCTCAGTACTTTGCCCACCAAGCCACCACGTTTGAAATGGCGTAAAACCCAGCGCTGACCCTCATGCTCAATGAAAATGGTTGTACCACGTCCCTTGGCTTGACCTGTTATTTTGTCTTGAAGCTGCCAAAAGTCGGGGGTAAACATCTCCGCGTTGGGATGACTGACTAAAGTGTCGTCGAAAATAAAGTGGTGCCCAGCACCTATGTCTCGTCGTATTGTCGCCATGTCGCCCACAACTTATGGTAAATTCTTTATTCTAATGATTTATTTTGGTTTTTCAGCAACGACCGCGTTTCAGAGGTAAAAAAGTCTGTTTACGCGCTCATAGTTTTTACGTACTAAGATTATTTGTTGAAATAATGAATCTAATTCAACGTCTTAAGTATAAAAACCTAAGTCGTTATGCTCATACGCGAGTATCGTTGACCATATTCATCATTTTGGAGTGAGCGTGTTAAATTGCGGCGGCCCGGAGAGTTCTATCTGAAAAATAATCATTTATTTGGCGCGAATAGGTAATACTCGAGCAAATAGGCTTCACCTAGCGCATGCCAAAAGATACGAACAATAGGAAAAAATACTGTTGATAGACCAGGGCACCATCACAAGCTAATTGTCGCTTAATTTACTTAATTGTAAGGTAAAACTATCAACTATTATCTACACTTAGCGTTGCGAAGTGTTCCTTTGAAATAACAGGGAGTCGTTACTGAATGAAAAAGCCCGCTTTGCGATGGCTATCCACTGTTCTTGCTTATACTCAATTTAGACTGGTGCTATTACTGAATATTGCACTGTTTTCAGGCGTGCCTGCAGCACACGCAGCAGAACTAAACGTCATGGTTAATGAGAGTGTCATGGTTTCAGAGCTAAACCGCTCTGAGCTTCGCCAGATATTTACCGGCCATCGTCAATATTGGAGCGATGGTACTAAAATCACGGTATTTGTATTGCAAGATAACGATGAGCTCCACAAGCAGTTTTGTCGTGAAGTACTTCAGATGTTCCCTTATCAATTATCTCGTCTATGGGATCAAATCACCTATTCTGGGCAGGGCGTTACACCCGTTAGGGTCACGTCTTACCAAGCGTTGATAGAGGCATTAGAAAGTACCACAGGCGCTATCGGCTATGTTGAACATACCGAAATTGTGAAATTAAGACGCGTAGAGGTAGGAACAGAATGAATAAATACATCGCTCTCGCGTTTGGAATGTTAAGCATGCCTGTCCTTGCTTCACAAGGAGATTTTTCGTGGCATGGTTATGTCTCTCAAGGCGTTACTCAGTCACATGGAAGTAACTTTATAACTGACGATAACGCAATAACAGGTGAGCTCACCGAAGTTGGGCTAAATGGTTACTATCGAATAGCGGAAAACATCTCTGTTGCCGGGCAAATTAACTATTTAGAAGGCGGGAATCGTTTTGAGCAGGGCGCTCGTTTAGATTATTTGTTTATTGACTGGAAATTGCCTGACTTGCCCGGTAAATGGCAAGGACAAGTCCACATTGGTCGCTTCAAAAACCGCCACTGGCTGTACTCAGTGACCAGAGATGTGCCACAAACACGTTACACGTCTGTTCTTCCCCAGTCTGTGTACTTTGACGGGTTTCGCGACGTTGCTTTGGGAAGCAACGGTATCCAAACCAGTTTCTCACACTATGGTACTCAAAACATCTGGGAATTAAACTGGAGTTACGGTCGCTCTAATATTAATGACTCCCAGCGAGATTTTTTACTCGGAGACGAAGCAAAAGGCGACATTAAGCAAGACTTTGTTCATCAAGCCAGCGTATTCTGGCAACCGGCTACCATGACATGGAAATTAGGTGCCAGCTGGTTGAGTTCTGATTTCAGGTACACACCTTCTCAGGATGAAAACCGTGTTGCAGGTAATGCAGATATAGAGCGTATTATGCTGTCTGCGCAATACTTTGCAGCAAGCTGGGAAGTGTCAGCGGAGCTAGTTAGGGAAGTTCAGGATAATAAAGGGCTATTCTTCCCTGGTTTTGCTTTTAAACGCACGGGCGAGGGCGGTTTTGTTCAGTTTAGGTATTTGTTTAATAACAATATAAGTGGTCTTATTGGCTACGACACATACGTTAACGAGAAATCAGACCGAGACGGAAAGCAGTTAGAGGCTATGACCGGCGGCGTGATCCCCGCCTACTTTGGCTACCAAGATACATATACCCTAGGCTTGCGTTGGGACATTGCACCGAAGTGGCGACTTCAAGGTGAGTATCATTGGGTTGAAGGTGCGACAAGGGTAGTAAGCTTACTGAACTTAGATGTGGCGTCTCATGCCGATAAGCATTGGGAAATGTGGTCAGTGCAATTGATGTATTGGTTTTAAGGGCATTAGATGAAGGTTCAGGTATCTTTCACCACTAAAACCATCACAATTTTGTTGGCTATGGTATTAACTGTGGCTGTAGTTATATCAACGGTTCTTATTCAGGAGTCTGACGCTCGAATTCTGCTCCAGCAACGGGAAAACCAAGTCAGTAATCAACGACGGGTTCAGCTTTTTGAAGACATTCTGCACGGCAGAATGATCACGCTTATTGATATCATCAGCCATAAGAGTGGAGGCAACGCAGATAGCCTTGAATCGCTACAACAAACGCTTAGCGGTCTTAGTGAATACCTGACCCTTAACTTTCAAGTTGAATCGCTGTATTTGTTTGACGAACACGGTGTTGTTGGTAACCCGCTACAGCCAGTAAATAAAACCATTGAAAAGTTAGTGAATACCACTCGGGCGTCGTTTGAAAGCCGCTCACTATTGTCCTGTGACTCGGTATGCACGCACTACATTTCAATTCCAATCATGGCAAACGGTGAAACACTGCCCGTCATCGTTGTGTCCACGTCGATGAGAGAACTGCTATACCTGTTTAGTCGCGCTACCGATGTGCACAAAGTTGCTGTTGTCCAGCACAAAGAAACCTCATCTGATCTGTCAGAATTAAGGGTGGCAAGCCAAGTGTCTGCGGCTAATCGACAGTACTTACAATCTCTATTTGATGCGTTACCCGATAATTGGCGAATTGACGATTTAGTTATTAGAGGCATGAACGTTGCGCTGGAAAATCAGCAGTTGCTGGTTAGTTTATTGCCTTTTAATCACGCATCAGGTGATCATCCTTACTTGCTTATTGTGCAAGACGTGTCGGCCATGGTGCGTCAAAACGAACAATACCAGTATATAGTTATTTCTAGCGCTGTTGCGCTATTTTTTATCTTCTCTTCGCTGCTTTACCTTTTCCTAAATCAATACAGAATACGCTTGTTAGATGTAAGCGAACGTTTGCCTATGCTGGCCGAACACAAGTTTAGCGAGTTTTACACCATTGCAGCTAAACGAAGGAAGTCGCCTATTTTCAAATTCACAGATGAATTGGACGTTGTTGAAGACGCGGCAAATAATCTGGCGCGCCAGCTAGAAAGCTTTGACGGACAAATGGCTATTAACACAGCGAAGCTTGAAAAAATGGCGATGTTCGATGTGTTAACCGGACTTCCCAACCGTAATATGCTGACGTTTCAAATAGAAAAGCAGCTAGCTGGTTCAATTCGCGACGATAGGTTAGTGGCACTGATGTTCATGGACCTTGATGACTTTAAAAAGGTTAACGACAGTCACGGTCATGACGTCGGCGATAAACTCTTAAAAGCTGCTGCTATGCGTATTTCTAAGCCGATTAGAGAGTCTGATATTGCATCTCGATTTGGCGGTGATGAGTTTGTTATTTTACTTTCAAATATCGAAAGCAAAAAGCACGTAGATACGGTAGCCAAAAAGCTGATAGAAGAGTTTAAAGAGCCAATCATTGTAGATGGCGTAACCTTTTACGTTTCTATCAGTATCGGTATTGCTATTACCAACCACTCTCGCGCCACGCCAGTAGAACTGCTGCGTCATGCTGATATTGCGATGTACGAAGCCAAAGCCAAAAAAGGGGCGGAGTATCGCGTGTATGACGCCACCATGAACCTTAAAGTAATGCAGAAGGTTGAGCTGGAGTCAGAGGCGCGTGAAGCCCTAAGAGACAACCAGTTTAGCTTAGCGCTTCAGCCCCAAATTGAGATGCACACGGGAAGGCTGGTGGGCTTTGAAGCGCTATTGCGTTGGCAACACCCTAAAAAGGGTAATATTTCCCCAGCCGATTTTATACCGCTTCTTGAAAACACGTCATTCATGCTTGAGCTTGATTACTGGGTAATTACGCGCTCAACTTATTTAATCAGAGAGCTTAAAAATAGCGGCTACCCCGACGTGAAGATGGCGATTAATTTGTCAGCGGGTCAGTTCTTAGACCCGAGTTTGCCTGAATTCTTGCAGCAGCAAATTATCAAAAATGACATAGCGCCCGACCAAGTTTGCTTAGAGTTAACCGAAACGGTATTGGTATCAGATATCAAGCGTGCAACCACCATCATGCAAAATATTCGCGACATGGGGTGCATGCTGGCTATCGACGATTTCGGCACGGGCTATTCGTCGTTGAGTTATCTTAAATCGTTACCCGCCGACTACATCAAAATTGACCGCTCGTTTGTGGCAAATATCGCCAGCAGTGCTGATGATAGAAATATTGTTCACTCTACGATTTCTATGGTGCGCAACATGGGAATGCAAGTGGTGGCAGAAGGAATTGAAACCAGTGAACAGTACGAGTTGCTGTGTCATTTCGACTGCAACCTGGGTCAAGGCTACCTTATCAGCAGACCGATTCCTGAGGTTAACATTTGGGACGTGTTAAGCGACAAAGTAGAGTTTGGTTTTTGGAAAGAATCCGCCTAGGTCTACTTTACCGTTTCAAAAGGTGCACGCTTCAGCAATGTAGTGTGCTGAATAATTTACAAACTTAGTCGACAAACCCATTAAATACAGCGCAAGGGTGTGTACCCTTTACCGCGCTTTCATTAAACTAACGGTTTTAATATACCTACACTCGGAGAATGGCATGTCTGCGGCATTTATTTCTCATTTGCAATCGCAAATTGAAGCCACGAAAGAAGATGGTTTGTACAAAAAAGAGCGTGTTATCACGTCGCAACAACAAGCGGATATTGGTGTTGCTAACGGCGAGCACGTTATTAATTTTTGTGCCAACAACTACCTTGGTCTTGCAAACAATGAAAGCTTGATTGAAGCAGCAAAGAAAGGCCTGGATAGCCATGGTTTTGGTGTAGCATCTGTACGATTCATTTGCGGTACACAAGACATTCACAAGCAGCTGGAAGCCTCTATCAGCGACTTCCTCGGTACAGAAGACACCATTTTGTACCCATCGTGCTTCGACGCGAATGGCGGTTTATTTGAAACGCTATTAGGCCCTGAAGATGCCATTATTTCTGATGCGTTAAACCACGCCAGTATCATTGACGGTGTGCGCCTATGTAAAGCTAAGCGTTATCGCTACGCCAATAACGATATGGCAGCATTAGAAGAGCAGTTGAAGCAAGCTGACGCCGATGGCGCACGTTTCAAAATTATTGCCACCGACGGTGTGTTTTCAATGGACGGCGTGATTGCCGATTTAGCCTCTATTTGCGACCTGGCCGACAAGTATGACGCCATGGTAATGGTAGACGATTGTCACGCAACGGGCTTCCTTGGCGAAAACGGCAAAGGCAGCCATGAGTATTGTGGCGTTATGGGTCGTGTAGACATCATCACCGGTACTCTAGGTAAAGCACTAGGCGGCGCGTCTGGCGGTTACACCTCGGGTAAAAAAGAAGTCGTAGAGTGGTTGCGTCAACGCTCGCGTCCTTATCTTTTCTCAAACTCGGTTGCGCCACCTATCGTTTCAGCATCGCTCAAAGTGTTTGAAATGATGAAAGAAGGCGACGAGCTTCGCGCTAATCTATGGCGCAACGCCAATCACTTCCGTACGCGTATGGAAGAAGCGGGCTTCACATTAGCTGGTAAAGATCACGCTATTATTCCTGTTATGCTAGGCGATGCCCGTTTAGCTAGCGAAATGGCAGACAAGATGCTTGAGAAAGGCATCTATGTTATCGGTTTCTCTTACCCTGTTGTGCCGAAAGGTCAGGCCCGTATCCGTACGCAAATGTCAGCAGGTCATAGCCTTGAACATGTTGATAAAGCGGTAGATGCATTTATTGAAGTCGGCCGTGAATTGGGAGTAATTTCATGAAGTCGCTAGTTAAAGCGAAAGCAGAAAAAGGCATTTGGCTACAAGACACGCCAGAGCCTGAAGTAGGACACAATGACCTACTGATTAAAATTCGCAAAACCGCCATTTGCGGCACCGACATGCACATTTACAACTGGGACGAATGGTCACAGAAAACCATTCCGGTACCTATGGTTGTAGGCCACGAGTATGTGGGTGAAGTCGTTGGTATGGGTCAAGAAGTGAAAGGGTTTAAGGTTGGCGACCGTGTTTCGGGCGAAGGCCATATTACTTGTGGCCATTGCCGTAACTGTCGTGCAGGTCGCGTACATTTGTGTCGCAACACTGAAGGCGTAGGCGTAAACCGCCCGGGCGCTTTTGCTGAATACTTGGTAATTCCTGCATTTAACGCGTTTAAAATTCCAGACAATATTAGTGACGACCTTGCGTCTATCTTTGACCCGTTTGGCAACGCTGTTCACACTGCACTAAGTTTCGACTTGGTGGGTGAAGACGTGCTGATAACAGGTGCTGGCCCAATAGGTATTATGGCTGCTGCAGTTGCAAAGCACGTAGGTGCTCGTCATGTCGTGGTTACCGACATCAATCCTTACCGTCTTGAGCTTGCTAAAAAAATGGGTGCAACCCGCGCCGTTGACGTAAGCAAGGAAGACTTGAAAGACGTAATGAACGAACTTGGTATGACAGAGGGCTTCGATGTGGGTCTGGAAATGTCTGGTGTGCCGGTGGCTTTCAGAGACATGCTGAACAAAATGAACCATGGCGGCAAAATTGCCATGCTGGGAATACCTCCACAAGATGTTGCCATCGATTGGAACCAGGTTATTTTCAAAGGCTTGGTGATAAAAGGTATCTACGGCCGTGAAATGTTCGAAACATGGTACAAAATGGCGAGCTTGCTGCAGAGCGGCTTAGATCTATCGCCTATCATCACACACACCTTTTCTATTGATGACTTTCAGAAAGGGTTTGATACCATGGGGTCTGGACACTCAGGTAAAGTTATTCTGGACTGGCAATAATGACAACATTCTCACACATTAGCGTAAACGACGTTGCAAACTTTCAAGGTGACGTAACCATTGTGGATATTCGCGATCCTCAATCGTTTGCTAATGGACACATGCCTAACGCAGCGCAGCTGAACAACGACAACTTTGCAGCGTTTATCGACCAAACGCCCAAAGATATCCCAGTGGTTGTAGTGTGCTACCACGGCGTAAGCAGCCAGCAGGCGGCCCAAGTGATTGCACAGCAAGGCTTTGAAACCGTTTATAGTATGGACGGTGGCTTCGAAGCATGGCGACTGGCAAATCCGGTAGTCACGGCATAGCGATTTGATAAAGGTGCACAATGTGCACCTTTATTTTTTGCAGCTACTGCAGTATTTCAGTATAAAGAGGTTATATACTGCGCCCTTGGTATATGTCATATCGCATTCATATTCTTCTGTTTCGGGGTAACAACTAGCTTATGGCTCATCCTTTAATTGCGTTCAATCAGCAAAGTCCTGCACATCTTCTCGCCAATTATTTAACCAGTCAGCACATTCAGGCCGCTGTAGTACAGCACGATAAAGAGTTCGTGGTGGTGTTAGATAATCACGACCATCTCGACCGCGCAAAAGTTATTGCGGATGGCTTTTTGGCAAACCCTACCGATCCGAAGTACCAGCAAGCAGCATGGGATAATGGCAAGAACGTACGGCTGGCGCCTTCGGGGAGTGGCTTTTCCGTGGGTAATATCGTTGCCGATGCCGTGAAAGCGCCTTTTACCTCGGTGGTTTTTATTCTGTGTGTTGCGGTTTATTTACTATCGTTGTTTGGACTGTTTGCCCCTATCGCACAGCATTTATTGATGCAGCCATTTTCCATCTTGTCGCAAAATCACGAATGGTGGCGATTACTAGGCCCTGCGTTCATTCATTTTTCGGCGCTGCACATTATATTTAACCTACTGTGGTGGGGCATGCTGGGAGCTAAAATTGAACGCACCCTTGGCATGAGCATGCTACTTATTGTGTTCTTAGTGTCGGCCACTATTTCGAACGCCGCACAAGCGCTATTTAGTGACCCTGTGCAAGGCAACCTGTTCTTGTTTGGCGGCTTGTCTGGTGTGGTGTATGCAGTAATGGGCTTTGTGTGGTGGCTAGGCTGGTTGCGACCAAGTTGGGGCTTGTCGCTGCCAAATTCAATTGTGGGCTTTATGTTGGTGTGGTTGGTACTAGGTTATGCCGATATTTTGTGGGTAAACATGGCAAATGCTGCACATACAGCGGGGCTTATTTCTGGATGTTTGCTCGCCGGGGCCTTAAGTCTTGGGTCGGGTAAACGCTAGTGGCGCAATATGTAGCTAAAAGGCGAACGTTAGCCTTTTAGCCCGTTATCTACTTTTAACCGCCTTGGTATAAGTATTTGGTGAAGATAACGTTCTTCACCACTTCGCCGCCTGTCTCTTGCTTCATGTGCTCTTGCAACGCTTTAAGAATAGCGCGGCGAATGTCTTCACGACCAGTTAGTGATTTAACTTTCTCTGCCGGTTGCTGACCAAATATTTCAATGGCAGTAGAGCGCAGTAACGGCATGTGGTGTTCAGCAATTTCAAGCTGATTAACATCGTGGATCATCAATTCAACTGACACGCGTACATAGCCTAGCTTTTGTGCGCTATCGCTAATGTAGTTGGTAACAATCTCTGGCTCTAAGCCCAAATAAGCATAGTTGGCCTTGTCTTGCGCCACTGCTGCGTTACAACCAAGAACGAAAAAACTAACCGCAAATACGCGTAAAACTAAAGACTTAAGCATAGTGAAGTCCGAAACACCAAAGTAATAAATTCACTTGGTAGTGTAGCAAAACTCTGATTAAACACACTACTGCAAAAGTTTAACCGAGTGAAAATAATTGAACATGACGTGTTATCATACTAATAGATTCATTATTCGGGCTTTTCGTGTGAGTTTTAATGCCACTTTTCCAGTGGGTTTGGCGGTTGACTGGCAAGCACCTTCTGGCATCACAATTCCTAATGCACAGTTAAAAAACTGGCTGTTAGACACTGGGTCGTTAACCGAACGAGTACAGTCTTTAAGCAACCACTTTTCTCTAGAGCTTATTGGCCAGCACGAGCAGATTCCTCACGACAATGAACTGTCGTTTTTACTCGACAACGGTGAAACCCATTATCAAGCGCGAGAAATTCTCTTATGTGGCGATCATAATCCATGGGTGTTTGCACGTTCTATCATTCCTCAAGCCTTTGTTGACAGCGAGCTTTCAAATCTTGGTCGAGAGCCTTTGGGAAAACGCCTGTTTAACGATAAACGCTTTATACGCTCAGCGTTTCAACTGTGTACAGTGCCAGCTTCGCAGTTTGGTATTAACAGTAATCAAACCTTGTGGGGCAGGCGCTCGTTGTTTACGTTAGGCAACTACAGCATGATAGTGGCAGAGGTGTTTCTTCCCGATTCCCCGGCCTATAGCCACACTGCTAAAAACGAAAAGGAAAGCGAAAAACAATTATGAAGCACAATTGGAACGCCTATGCGCGACTGATGCGCCTTGATAAACCAGTCGGTATTTACTTGTTGCTGTGGCCAACACTGTGGGCGCTTCTTATGGCTGCACAGGGTTTACCGCCTTTAGGCATTACGCTCATCTTTGTGGCTGGCGTAGTTGTCATGCGCTCAGCCGGGTGTGTAATTAACGATTATGCAGACAGAAAAGTAGACGGTAGCGTAAAGCGAACTGCCCAGCGTCCTCTTGCAACCGGAGAAGTGTCGGCTAAACAAGCACTACAACTTTTTGGTGCGCTTATCGCTTTAGCATTTGTCTTAGTGTTATTCCTTAACTGGCAAACCATTGCGTTGTCGGTGGTAGCCTTACTCCTAGCAGCAAGCTACCCCTTCATGAAGCGTTACACCAATTTACCGCAGGTGGTATTGGGTGCCGCGTTCGGTTGGACCATTCCTATGGCATTTATGGCTGTGATAGAAACAGTACCAGCGTACGGCTGGTGGTTGTTTATTGCTAACTTACTATGGACGGTAGCTTACGACACCATGTACGCCATGGTAGACCGCGATGACGACTTACAAATAGGCATCAAGTCTACGGCCATATTGTTCGGCAAAAACGACGTACTCATAGTCATGCTGCTACAGGCCGCAGCCCTTGCCATTCTGTGGTGTATAGGCTGTGCTATTAACGCAACCTGGCCTTACTACTTAGCCGTGCTGTTTTCGGCTCTGCTATGCGTGCGCCAGTATCAGCTTATTAAACGCCGCCAGCGTGAAGGCTGCTTCACCGCGTTTATTGAAAATCACTATATTGGTTTAGCCATCACGCTAGGTACGGCACTGCATTTTTATTTGGTCTAACTGTAAAAGTAACTAGCCCAATACAAACCATTGTTAATGGTTTTTAGCCACAAAAAAAGCGCCATAAAGGCGCTTTTTGAGTTTTTGTAAACTTTGAACGCCTACTTTTCCGCTAGCTTCACTTCAAGTTCAGCAATGCGGCTTTCCATAGCGTCTAGCTTTTCACGAGTGCGAATAAGCACTTGGCTTTGAATATCGAACTCTTCGCGAGTCACTAAATCAAGCTTAGACAGCTGCGACTGCAATACCGCCTTTACTCGACCTTCGGCTTCTTCAGCCATGTTTTTAACGCCAGGTGGAACGGCATCAGCAATTTGTTTCGCTAAATCTTCGAGTTTCTTCGGATCCAACATGGAATTCCCTTATAATGCGCAGCTCAAATTATGAAAGCTATTCTATCGGTATCGACACGACATGCAATGAAAACTGTGTCGCGCCGAAAATGTACGTTGTTCTAGGTATTAAATGAAACTAAATGAAGCTCAAGAGTCTGCCGTAACCTTTGTGTCTGGCCCATGTTTGGTGCTGGCGGGGGCGGGTAGTGGTAAAACGCGCGTAATTACCAATAAGATTGCTCATTTAGTTAGAAACTGCGATATGCCAGCTCGCTACATTGCAGCGGTAACCTTTACCAACAAAGCAGCACGTGAAATGAAAGAACGTGTAGCGCAGACCTTGGGCAAGCCGGAGGCGCGCGGGCTAAAAGTATCGACCTTCCACACCATGGGCTTAACCATTATTAAAGCGCATGTGAAAGATCTTGGCTTAAAGCCAGGTTTCTCGTTATTCGACGATAAAGACTCGTTCGCGTTGCTTAACGACCTAACGTCCGACACTCTCGATGGCGATAAAGATCAGCTTCAGCTTTTACAAAGCTGCATATCGAATTGGAAAAACGACCTTATCTTGCCTGATGCTTTATTAAAATCAGCAACCAGCACGGGCGAGCGAGAGTTTGCAGAAGCCTACAAGCGCTACCAAGACAACCTTAAGGCATATAACGCGCTAGACTTCGATGACTTAATTTTATTACCTACATTACTTTTAAAAAGTAGCGAAGCAATAAGAGCCAAATGGCAGAGTAAAACTCGCTACTTGCTGGTGGATGAGTACCAAGATACCAATACCAGTCAGTACGAGTTGGTAAAGCTATTAGTAGGTGAGCGTGCGCGCTTTACCGTGGTGGGCGACGATGATCAGTCTATCTATTCATGGCGTGGCGCTAAGCCACAGAATTTGCACCTGTTACAGCAAGATTTTCCGCGCTTAAACGTCATTAAGCTACAGCAAAATTACCGCTCGTCAGGCCGTATTCTGCATTGCGCGAATATTCTTATTCAGAACAATCCGCATTTGTTCGATAAAACCCTGTTCTCAGAACTGCAGTACGGCGAGCCGCTAAAAGTAATAGAAGCGAAGAACGAAGAGCATGAAGGTGAGCGCGTGGTGGCCGAACTGCTGGCGCATAAGTTCATGAACCGCACCCAGTTTAAAGACTACGCCATATTGTATCGCGGGAATCACCAAAGTCGTATTTTTGAAAAGCTGTTAATGAGTAACCGCATTCCGTACAAAATTAGCGGCGGTATGTCGTTCTTTGGCCGTGCTGAAGTAAAAGACATCATGGCGTATTTACGGCTGTTGGTGAATCAGGACGACGATAACGCTTTGCTGCGCATTATCAACACGCCAGGGCGCGGTATAGGCCGCGCTACGCTGGAAAAACTGGGTAACTTTGCTAATAGTTTGGGCGTGTCTATGTTCGAAGCGGCAACGCACCCTAACTTAAACAGCGTGCTGCCCGACAAAGCCTTTCACTCTGTTTCCACCTTTGCCCGCTGGATAGTAGAGCTATCGGACAATGCGGAACGGGGCAACACCGCTGACGCGGTTCGCACCATGATCCGCACTATGGGCTACGAAGAATGGCTATATGAAACCAGCGCCAGCCCCAAAGCCGCCGAAATGGCCATGGCCAACGTAAGTACCTTATTCGGTTGGGTTAACGATATGCTGGAAGGCAATGACCTAGACCAACCCATGACCTTAACCGAAGTGGTGAACCGTCTGATATTGCGCGACATGATGGAGCGCGGCGAAGACGACGGGGAAGGGGATCAGGTTCAGTTAATGACGCTGCACGCCTCAAAAGGTTTGGAATTCCCCATTGTATTTTTAGTGGGCATGGAAGAAGGCTTATTGCCGCACCAAAGCAGCATTGATGAAGACAACGTGGAAGAAGAGCGCCGACTTGCTTACGTGGGAATTACTCGCGCCCAGCGCGAGCTTATATTCAGCCTTGCTAAAGAGCGTCGACAGTTTGGTGAAGTGATCAACCCAGAGCCAAGCCGCTTTTTATTCGAACTGCCGCCTGACGATGTACAGTGGGAAAATCAGAAACCGAAGGCGACAAAAGAAGAGCGCCAGCAAAAGGCGCAGGTGGGAATTGCTAACCTACGAGATATTCTAGGGAAAAAGTAGCCTGCTAATTGAGGCGAGGTTACGCTAGCAAGTAAGCACTAACTATCAGCTTGCTAGCGACGTCATATCCAGCTCTTTGGCGTGCTTCAATACTTTGCCTTGGCCATAAATGCATTCAATTTCGTTAAGTGCATCTAGCTGTGCCTGTGAGTCTACGCCTTCAGCAATAACCTGAAACCTCAAATGTTCTGAAATAAGCATAACAGACTGAATAAGTTTTAAGTTTCGTTGAGAGCGAGGGAGTGACTTAACAAAGCGATGATCAATTTTGATGAAGTCGAAGGGGTAGGCAAACAAATAACTTAATGAAGCCAATCCGCTTCCAAAGTTATCCAGCACCAAAGTTACGCCCGCACGTTTTAACTTCTTAATAGCTGGAAGAATGAACTGAGAGCGGCGATTTAAGTCGTTTTCATCAAACTCAAATACCAGCTGGCTAGGCGTAATACCTGATGTTTCAATCACATTAATCATCTGGTTTATCATAGAAGCCTGTAGTAAATGATTAATTGAAACGTTAACTGCTATTTTATTTATCGGGTCGTCGGTGTTTTTATAATGGTTTAACAGCTCGCAGGCTTTGGTTAGCTGGAACAAGTCTAAATCTAGCGTAAGGCCACTATTTTCTGCCACTTGTCTAAACTGCTCTCTGGCAATTTTGCCGTAGGCAGGGTGCGACCAGCGAATATACATCTCTTTATACAGCGTGCTGTCGTCATTAAGCTTTATAACGGGCTGTAGGAAATAATCGAACTCTTCTTCACGCAGCGCACGTCTGAATTCATTTTCAAGCTCAAGCTCTTCAATAAGCCTGTTGCGCATGCTCTTGTCAAACATAACAAAGCGTCCGCGGCCTAGCGTTTTCGCTTGATACATGGCGGCATCGGCATCACGAAGCACTTCATCAGCGGCGCGATAGTAGGTTTCTAAGTGCGCAATACCAATACTTGCACCTGAATACATCTCTCGACCATCAAGCAAGAACGGCTCGGAAATAGATGAAATTATACGGCTAGCCACTTCTTTTACGTCTGCTTCATCTTCAAAGTTATCAAGCAATACAACAAACTCATCACCGCCTAAGCGCGCTAGCAGGTCGTGACCACGAATACATAGCGCGATACGTCTGGCTACTTCAATTAAGAACTCATCGCCGGCGTGATGACCTAGGGTATCGTTAATAACTTTAAAGCGGTCTAGGTCGATAAACAGCACCGCAAACATGTTTTCGCTGTAACGCTGCTTACTGGCAATAGCCAGCTCTAAGCGGCTAGTGAACATGGCACGGTTAGGTAAATCTGTCAAAGAGTCGTGATGCGCGTCGTGAATAAGCTTAAGCTCAATCTCTTTGCGTTCTTCAATTTGTTGTTTTAAGAATTTATTAGCGCGGTTTAGCTCGGCTGTGCGTTCTTTAACGCGCTCCTCAAGCTCAATGTTATAGCGCTGCATCGACTCTGTATTGCGCTTACGCTCAATGGCTACCGCAATATGGTGCGATACAAAGCGTAAAAGCTCTTGGTCGCGAGAATTGTATTTAGCGTGTTTACCGTAAGTTTGTACGGCAATAACACCTGCTATCTCACCATCTACAACAAGCGGCGAACCTAACCACGAGTTCGCACTGTTTAGCATAGTTTGCGCAACCGACACATCTAAATCGCCAGACTCTGCAAGCTCCAATACTCTGGGCGGGTTAACCAGCTCAGCTTGCCCCGTTCTCAATACGAATTCAGTTAGACCAAGCCCCAAAGGCCTTGAACTTATATCTTTATATCGTGCGTCACTAAAATACGGGAATGCGAGTAGCTCGTTTTCCTTGTCAAGAATGGCAATGTAACAGTTAGGCGCGCTAATTAGCCTGGCTAAAATTTCGTGCAGACTGGAGTAAAACACATCCATATCACCTTCAAGATTAGCGGCCAGCTCAGATATCTCGAATAAAGCCTGCTGTAGCGACTCTACTTTTTGGCGCTCTAATATTTCTTCTTGAAGGTCATCGTTAATTTTTCGCAGTTGACGGGTGCGTTCGCGGATGGTGCGTTCAGTGAGCTCACGGTTTTTTACTCTATCAACCGTGGTAACAATGTGTTGAGAAACGAATAGCAGTACTTCTAAATCTTCTTGCGTATAGTGCACACCTTCATCATAAGTTTGCACTACCATGGCACCTATGACTTGGCTTCCTCGTTTAAGGGGCACGCCCAGCAGCTCAAACGGCTGCGAGCCAACTAGCTTTATATCATGCTGAGAGGCAAAGTTTTCTTCGTCGTCACGTTTGTAAAATAGGTGATTGCCGGTTTTGAGTATGTAACCGGTCATGCCGTCCATTAACGATTCAGCGGGGAACTGGCGAACAGTTTGTTCGTCGAATTCGTCAATGAAGTAAGCGAAATCGACAACGTTACTGTCGGGTTCGTAAAAGGCGACAAAGAAATTATCGGCATTCATAAAATCGGCAATGATTTCATGAATCGCGGAGTAAAGACGGTTAAGGTGACTTACAGAACTGGCAAGTTCAGAAATGTCGAAAAGCGCCTTCTGAACACGTTCAGCGCGCTTGTACTTGTCAGTGAGTTGCTGAAGCTGCGGTATAAGTTCGCGCAGTTCTTCTTCCGTCAACTCATGTTGCGTCGAATCTTGTGACATTCCGCTCGCCAGTAAAAAAAGTAACGTTTCCCCAAAGAGTTAAATTACCCGATTAGAGGGTAAAACGCTACTTTTTCCATCAAGTTGTTACGATTTAGCGGGTATTAGATACCTTCAATCATGTACTCGATTGCAGCTTTAATTTCGTCATCAGAACAGTTACCGCATGTACCACGAGGAGGCATAGCGTTAATACCGTTCAATGCGTTTTGCCATACGCCATCAAGACCGCGCTCATCTAGACGTGGTTGCCAGTCTGCTGCAACGTGAACTTTAGGAGCTCCTAAAACGCCTGCTGAGTGACATGCAACACATGCAGAGTTGTAAACGTCTTCACCAGACTTTGCACCGCCAGCTGCGCCAGCACTTCCTTCAGCCGCTGCGCCTGCAACGTGTACCTGACCTACCGGCTTAATGCGATCGGCAATTTCATCGTTACTCATTTCTTGTGCTTGTGCTGCAAAAACAGTTAGCGCAGTAGCAGCAACAGTTAACCAAGTCTTTAATTTCACATCTGTCTCCAGGCAATGATGAATTTGTTTAAAATATAACTGGCCAGATTATAACGGTTAATTGGGGTTGAACAACTATTTGAAGCCAATTACCCATAAAAAGTAAGGATTTTTAACACTTGTTCCAAGCCACCTAAAGAGATTTTAATAAATGAGTTGAAGCCAACCCACCGCGTAAGTATTATTACGCCCCGTTTGCAGCATACATTTAACTGCGTATTTTTCCTTTGCGAACGTACACGGTTATTACAACCGTAGCACGATCCGCCCTTAGCTCAGCTGGATAGAGCGCGGCCCTCCGGAGGCCGAGGTCAGAGGTTCGAATCCTCTAGGGCGGGCCAATACCCTTTCTGATTACCTATGAAGGAATAATCCCCTTAAGCGTTTCTATATCGGTATCGGGTACACCAGCCTTGGTAAAATAAGATATCCATTCATTAGTTAACGCTTGCACACTAGAAATGATTGTTTTGGCTTTCGCTTGAGAAAGTCCAAACCTTTTAGATTGAGACAGCGCATTTTCGAGCGTTCCTTCTTTGCCGTGAACCCCTATTCCAATTCCATGTTGGCGGGAGTTGTTTATCGGCAATACGTCGTAGGCTGGAGATAAGCGCCATTTTTTATCTGAGAAGGAATACAAGAAAGCGTGATTTCTGGAATGGTCATCAGTGTTACCCATTAAGATATTAAAAACCATGCGTGTGTACAGTTCATGTGCATCTCTCGGCTCTGCTCCATGCTTCATTATAAACTCTGCCAAAGCACCATAACTATAATTCTCAGTTAGTGCCTGCTTCGTCAACTTTTCTTGGCTAATTAGGGAATTAGCACTCAAGAAATGGTGTGTTGGTCTATCAGCGTTACAGTCGAATCGCTCTACTAATAATATTTCTTCTTGTTGGTTGTTCACTATAGATGTGGCTGCAACTCTAACATCCAGTTCTTCTAGCATTGTCATTGTTGCATGTTCTACTAAACATACGTTGTATAAATCATCTGGACGGTTGAATTTCGCTAAGTAATTTATACCACTATCTTCAATCAGTGTTTTAGGTCGGGCGCCACCCATACTGGACCCGTATTCAAATGCTTTTTTGACTTCCTTAGGAATGTCCTCATTTTTAAGAATTGCCCTTTTCCCCTGCAATAAAATGGGGATATCGCCAAGCGTATTCTTATTCTTCTTTGGCTTACTTGCACTTCTAGATAAGCTAAAAGTAAGTGCGCCAACACCCATCCCAGAACCCGCCAGAACGAGCTCTAGGTCATTGCTAGGCTTAGTTGAGTGCAGTGACAAAATAAGCTTTTTACCCCAGCTATCTGCTCCAGCATCTAAGATAGCGCCAAACATCCCTTTATTTACTCTGGTAATAAACTGATCGCTAAGTAGGGGGAGGTGAACTGGATCTAGGGGGAATGCATCATCCCTTTGTAGGTAGCTTTGTCCATATCGAAACTTCCCGATATTGGTCTTTGGGTCTAACTCAACAACGCCACATATAACCGGGTTATTTTCGAGTCCGTCAACAAAAACATAAGCTCTAGAAGTCATTAGGTAACTCCTTTTCTAAGAGTGAGCTTTTTCTCAAGGGGTTATTGCTTACTAATTCGTACTCCTTTTCGATGGTTTCAATAAGTGGGTCAAGCACTTCGAGTTGATTCAATATTGTAAGCAATGTATCCGAATTTATGCCTTTTCCTCGCTCTAACCTGCTAACAGTATTTTTGCTAGTACCGGTTCTAAGCGCTAACTCTTCTTGATCCATAGAAGCGGCTCTCGCTTGCTTTACGAGGTTACCAAGTAGTTTTTTCGTATATTCAACCTTGTCCATAAAACACCAAAAATAGCCATTAGTAGCGTAATTATTTAAGTATGGCTACTTAATAAGGTGTGTCAATTAAATAGTCATAAATGACTAAAAGAGGTTTAATTTGTCATTTATGATTTTTTATAAGTAAAGCAAACCTTCATTCTGCTCTTTTAGGCAGCACTTATTGGCTGAAAGAGGCATTGATTTCAAAGGCACTGTGCGCATCCTAAGCCTATCCAGCGTTAAAGTCATTCCAACGCATAGCAAAGTCGTTATACTGTTTTTCACTAGTTCATTTTAAAGCGTATCAACGTGCCTATAATGCTCAGTCACTACTTTGTTTTGGTGTTATTGTCGCACTGATAGCAGGCGGATTATTTGGCCTGGGCATTAGCCTGCATGCATTACTATTTCTGTGTTTGCTATGGGCTGGTATCAATGCCTTTAGCTTGGGTTACAAGTACCTGCAAATCCGCGAATTAATGACCAGCGCATTAACCCGGGCCATGCCTGCAATCTATATTTTTATTCTCATTGGTATGGTTATCGCCAGCTTTATGCAAAGCGGCACTATCTCAACGCTAATTTTTTACGGTTTAAGTTGGCTAAACCCCAGTATCTTCCTTGCGGTGGGATTGATTTTGTGTGCGGTAATGTCGGTAGCTACAGGCACATCGTGGGGTACGGTGGGCACTATGGGTGTAGTGCTGATGGGTATTGGCGCTGCCATGAACATACCACTGCCCATTGTGGCAGGCATGGTGGTATGTGGTGCGACGTTTGGCGATAAAATGTCCCCGGTGTCTGATACCACCAACCTCGCATCCATGAGCGCGGGTACCAACCTGTATCGGCATATGTACGCCATGCTGCTAACTACACTGCCTAGCTTTCTTCTAACCTTAGTAATTTTCTTGGTAATTGGCTTTAGCTACGCAAACCAAAGCTTAAATGTTGACGAAATAATTGAAATAAAAGCAGCACTCGCCAGTCACTATAACCTTGCACCCTATATAACACTGTTACCGCTGGTGTTGCTTACGGTTATGAGTATCAAGAAAGTGCCGGCTGAAGTAACCATGTCGTGCAGTATTCTTCTTGCCGTTATCATCGCTATTTTCTACCAAGACACCAACACCATTAGCGTGCTCAACGCGTTGTGGGAAAACACCCCTCAAAATACGGGTATCGCAAATTTAGATGCCTTACTAGGACGAGGCGGCATTAGTCGCATGAGCTGGACGTTGCTCCTCGCCTTAATGGCAATCGCATTGGGCGGCATACTGCACGGTGCAGGCTTTCTAGCTGCGTTACTGAAAGGCATTATTGAACGGGTAAAACGAACAGCAACCCTAATTGCCGTGACCATTACGTCTGGTTTTCTAGGCAATGTGGCCATGGGCGAGGCCTATATCTCTATCATTTTGAATTGCCAGCTGTTTAAACCGAAATATGAACAGCAGAACCTTGACCCCGCTGTGCTATCTCGGTCGGTAGAAGAAGGTGCCACTATGACCACAGGCCTTATTCCGTGGACAACGGCTGGTGCGTTTTACTCTGCCACACTGGACGTTGACGTGCTCGATTACGTGCCCTATGCGTTCTTCAACTATCTAAACGGCGTTATTGCGGTATCTATGGCCGCATTGGGCATGGGCATGCTAACAACCAAAGCACGAATGAATAAACGCACATCGATTTGAAGCAACCCAATAGCTAACACAATTCTGATAAACTGTTTTTTAAGATCGCCCGTTTAAAGCCAAACGTATAAGGCATCTATAAAAACAAAACAAAGGATCGTGTATGAGTAGTAATACCCGAGATGCGGCCTCCTCCAAGGCCATTATTAAACAGGAAGGCGCGTTTAGCGTAATCGACAAGCCCACTTTTTTTGGCTCTCTAATTCTTCTTCTCTCTGTCACCATTCCCCTAATTATTTGGCCCGACCAAGGCGCACAGTGGGTGGCAGCCGCAAAAGACTTCGTAACCAGTAAGCTTGGGGTTTTATACCTCTTGCTTGGTGTTGGCGCTGGTGGGTTCATGATTTACATCATGTTCAGCGACATCGGGCAAATAAAACTAGGCGACCCGGAAGAGAAGCCCGAGTTCTCGCCAGTATCATGGGCTGCCATGCTGTTTTGTGCAGGCATTGGCGCGTCCATTTTGTATTGGTCCATGATTGAATGGGTGTACTACTACCAAGCGCCACCGTTTCATATAGAAGGTGAAACCCCCGAAGCCGCAAAATGGGCTGCAGCCTACGGTATTTTCCACTGGGGCCCGCTTGCCTGGGCAATTTACCTCATTCCTGCTGTACCTATTGCGTACTTCTACTATGTACGCAATCACAGCGTACTTAAAATCTCTGAAGCCCTTATGCCAGTAATTGGCGAGAAAATGGCTCACGGCTGGCTGGGTAAAATTATCGATATCAGCTTTATCTTCGGAATGTTGGGCGGCGGGGCGACCACGTTAGGTTTGGCAGCGCCCATGATCAACGAAGGGGTGCACGAACTATTCGGCGTGCCTAAATCGCTTACCACCCAAGTTCTGGTGCTTGTAACCTGTACAGCTATCTTTGGCTACAGCGCGTATGTAGGTTTAAAAAAGGGCATTAAGCTGCTGTCAGACATTAACTTTTGGCTGGCCATAGGATTACTACTATTTATATTTGTTGTGGGACCTACGTTGTTTATGGCCAATACCGGCCTAGATGCTTTGGGCCGCGTACTTAGCAACATTATTAAAATGGCTACCTGGCTAGAGCCTTTTGCCGAATTTAATGGCTTTCAAAACACGCATTTCCCTCAAGACTGGACCATATTCTACTGGGCATGGTGGCTGGTGTTTGCACCAAGCGTAGGGCTTTTTATTGCCCGCATTTCAAGGGGCCGGACTATTCGTACTATGGTAGCGGGCTCCATGTTCTTCGGCACTATGGGCTGCTTTTTATTCTTCATGGTAATGGGAAATTATGGCTTGTATTTACAGCTTTCGGGTGAACTAGACGTGGTGAGTATTCTTAACCAAGAAAGCCCTACGGCCGCGATTTTCGCCATGCTACACACGCTGCCATTGGACTACATAGTCATTTTTGTATTCACCTTGTTAGCGCTAATCTTTACCGCAACTACCTTCGACTCCATTTCTTACATTCTGGCAGCTGTAGTGCAAAAAGAAGTAGACGAAGAGCCATTGCGCTGGAATCGTTTGTTCTGGGCATTCGCGCTATCGTTTATGCCGATAGTGCTTATGTTTGTTGGTGGGTTAGAAACGCTTCAAACGGCGTCGATAATAGGGGGCGTTCCGCTATTAGCTGTGGCCTTAATGTTATGTATTGCCATAGTGCGGGCGGCCAATTACGACATGCGTTACCAGCCCGACTACTCGGTAAAAGAAATCAATATAGGGGAATTTCCCGACGACGACCCGTGGAGCGAAGAGGGCACATGGGATATTGATGAAGAAGGCGAAGAGAGTGATGGCGAAACGCCTATTGCCGCAAAGCCTAAACAAAGACCGCCAAAAGGCCACGTTGAGGGCGACCCGCACAGCAGACCGTCGCGGTTGTAGCTTTTATCGTAACTGGATGAAACAAACGCCGCACAAGGGCGGCGTTTGTATTAGCTGAGCACAATTAGCGTACCCTAAAAAAGCGACTGTGGTACCGTAATAATCGTTTGCACCCTTTCAACTTTACGTATGTAGCAGAATGTCAGTTAAGAATTATCAGAAATTCTATCAGCCACTAAACGCGGTACATTCGGCTGATTTTAATCGCTGCATTTACTGCGGCTGCGAAGCTGCACGGCAAGACTTTATTCCACCCATAAAATTCATTCACGACTGGCAAGACGGACATCTACAGGCCGACTTTATTTCCGTGCCTGCATGCAACGAATGCACTGATCTTTTAAAAAATGAAAACAACGCCACGCTAGAACCCAGAATAACCGTGTTAAAAAAGCGGTTGGCGGAAAAGTACAAAAAGGCCATTCGGGTGTTTAACCACTGGAGCATGGAGGAAATTCAAGAAATGGACGCGGCATTTCAAATAAGCCTAAAAGGCGGCATGCGACTAGGCAAAGAAACCCTTTCCCGCCTTCAATTTACAGGGTTCGATTATGAAGTGAATGGGAGTATTACGCGGGTGGCAAAACCTCAGCGCGAGGTATTCACTGTATTCAATGAAGAATTTAGCAGTTTTAGAGAAGCACTAGCTTTTGCCAGTGCGGCATACCAAATAAAGAAAAGCCGACTAAGTCAGCTTTATTTCGATAATGACGAAAGCTTTGATAGGGCGATTGAGGCTTTTCATGAGTTGGTTGAGGGTAACCCATAAAGCATTGATTGGTGGTTTTGCGCTCCGGAGTCAGAGGTTTGAACACTATCGGGCCCTCCATTTTTTTAGGTTTTGCCGTTAATCCCCAAAAGCAAAGTAGTTCAATGGTCTAGTATGTGTTGAAAGGGCGGAACCATCATTCTTGACCGTTTTTTAAAAAGTACAAATCAGAAAACCCCATTTTTGCAAATTCGGTATCTCTGAAGTTTCTTACGGTTTTTTTATCTTTACTGATAGCGGCAAGTTGCTGTTCAGTTTGCAGGAATTGGGAAAGGTCCGGCTTCATGCATATTTTGATGGCGGCTGTAAGAAAAGTTTATCTCTTTTGCCACACCTTTAAACTTATAACGTACTTTATGGGCCATGTTCTACTCAAGTTGGTCGATGTAATTCAAAAACTGTTTAACCGGTATTATAAACTCAATTAGCGCCAATGATTAGCGTGTTAAAAAAGTGGGTGGCAAAACCGTAGTGTGAGGTGTCCGATGAAGAATTTAGTCGCTTTAAAGAAGCGTTAGCCTTTTGCCAGTGCGACCTACCAAATAAAGAAAAGCCGGCTGAGCCAGCTTTATTTTGATAATGGTGAAAGCTCTAATAGAGCTACTGAGGCTTTTTACAGTCTTATAGAATAAAGGTATCAATCTTCACTCAATTACGATGGAAGGTTGGCTAAAGCATCAGCATTTGCTTTTAATTAGTCTCTTGATGATACGTTGCATTGACTCGATGGCCTTTTTTTATGATCAAATTGTGCCTGGTGTGCTAGTATCCTCGGCCTCAAGTTAATAGAGAGAAATGAAGTGTTACGGTTTGTAGATCTTTTTGCTGGAACTGGTGGAATGCGACTTGGCCTTGAGCAAGCATGCCAAGAGTTACAGATCCCTTATCAGTGTGTTTTTAGTTCAGAAATAGACAAAAAAGCAGCTAAGAGTTACGAACTGAATTTTCACGAAGACCCTCTCTGTGATATTACCGAGATAACTGATCTACCTGATTTCGATTTGATGCTAGCTGGTTTTCCTTGCCAAGCATTTTCTTATGCTGGTAAGCAAAAGGGGTTCGGAGATACAAGAGGAACCTTATTTTTTGACGTTGAAAGGTTATTAAAGAAAAAGAAGCCGAGATACTTTTTACTGGAAAATGTTAGAGGATTAACTTCACATGATAAGGGTAGAACGTTCAGTACTATAATTGAATCACTCGAGTCTCTTGGATACAGTACTAGTTATCTGCTGTTAAATTCGAGTAACTTTGACGTCCCCCAAAATAGAGTTCGAATTTATATTATTGGGACTCTAGATAGTGAAATCAAAATTACAATGAACAGTAACCTTGGCGCCGCTGACACTCACAAATATAAGCACATTAAGCAACAGAACCTATTAGAAAGCAGCCCCATTAAGCCAAAGGTAGTAAGAGATGTGTTAGAGAGGCAAGTACATCAGAAATACTACTGTAGTGAAGACTTTACAACGCGTTTAAAAAATGTGATTGGCGAAGACCTAAACCAGCTACATGGTTACAGAATGATTGATACGAGGGGGGGAAGTTCAATTCATTCGTGGGAGCTCGGAATCAAAGGTGATTGCAATGACTCTGAAATTGAGTTTATGAATCTACTTATTGCGAATAGGCGGAAGAAAATTTTTGGCACGCACCAAGATGGAAAAAGCCTAACAAAAGCGCAGATTCAGACCTTTTATCACAACAATGATTTCGACGAAGTAACGGCGAGCTTGGTTAAAAAGGGATATTTAAGTTGTTACGATAATAAATTTAATCCTGTGTCTGGCAATATGTCTTTTGAAGTATTCAAAGTTTTGGACCCTGATGGGATATCCATCACATTGACAGCGTCTGATTGTAATCGCTTGGGTATAGTTGATAAAGAAAGGGTTCGAAGGTTGACACCTCGAGAATGTGCGAGACTCCAAGGATATCCCGATACTTACAGATTGTTAGACGATGACAACGCTGTTTACAAGCAAATGGGAAATGGGGTCTCTGTGCCAGTTATTAAGTCTGTATTACTTGATCTACTCACAAACAACTATAAACAAGACTGAAATTAGCCATTGGTTAGCATATAGCTTGCTAAGTGCTTAATTTCTTCACTTGAAAGAGCTACCGTGCAATTACTGTGGGTACAGATTGTTTCGACCGCTCTCTTTCTTATATTAATATTACCTGCACCATCAATTACATAGCATATATGATGATTAAGGGTATTCGCTCGTTGGAAGATTGCGGAGGAGTCTCTTGCCTTTCTCTCGATCACGCTATTTGTAGTAACTTGAAAGCTCACTTCAACGGCAAACTCTACAAGATTAGGCGATATACAGACAATATCGAAGTTGGAGCTGGACCCTTCCTTTTCAATATGTTGTACCCCAGATAGCGAACCCTCAAGGCGAACTGTCCAATCATTAGGTAGATATTCTGATAAGTGCTCATAAACAAAGTTTTGGGCAAAACGCCCTAGTGCATTTGAATTAGCACCTTTGATTTGCGAACTTATTCTAATGTAATTTGATTCCACATACCTTTCGATTTTTTCATTTTGTCCTAGCAGAGTTCCAATGATAGTTTTACTGCCATATTCGCTAGGAAGATAAGAATTCTTAGCTTTAGAACCAAAAAGCAAAATCATGGACAAGTCTATCAGCAACTCTCTATTGCACGGACTATTTATTGTTTTCTTAGTAAGCTTTAGCGAAGTGTTTGTAAGACTCTTTGCGTTGTGAATTGCCTGAAAAGAATAGTTAAAAGTTTTACCATTCCATGGTATCTCCAATGACAAGTCTGGAAAGTACTCTTTGATTGGACGTATTTTATTTAAGGTTTCTCCTCCGAGATCTGTCAGAACCATCAAGTGTTTAGTAAAAAGCTGAAGAGAGAGTGACTCAGTTTGCTCTAGAACTGAAAGCCAAGATAGTGGAGTTTTTGAAGCAACCTTTAAAACTGAAATAAACTCGTCTTGGGTTGATAAGAGGTCATGCAGGATAGTTTCTTTGGCAGCAGCATCTATCAGCTCTTCTGTCCAGTGAAGTGAAGCGTATTGCGTTAGTTCTTCAAGGTTACGATTGAATTTCATTCTTTCCCTTTAAGTGATTCCATTTTGGCTTGATTATTACAGTGGAGCACTAAATAGTAAACATTTTAAAAATCATCATGTTGCCTTTGATTTTGGGGCGAGTTGCCAATCAGCAGCAAGGCTATTACATTGTTTTACATCAGCGCTCTAACTCTCTTTTTAAAGTTCAACTTCAGTTCTAAATCCAAAAAGAGAAATAGAGCAGTAGAGTGGCATCAAAGGTTATCAATATGGATAAATTTCCCGTCTCTTTGCACTATGCGGCCTTTTTCAATAAGCAGTTCAAGTCTTTCGTAGTGTGCTCTCTCATTTCCATTTTTACGGATTTTACGAATCTGCGCATTACATTTGTAAAAGTCATTTGCTAGTGTACCTAGGTTTACTGGACTTTTGGCTGTGAGCCGCTTGACTACTTATTCTGCACTTTTCAAAAGTTGTTCGTTATAGTCGCGTAGTTTTGTAAATAACTCTGTTCTAGCGGCTTCCATGCTCTGCAATTAGAGTCTTGCGCCGTTTAAAAGCATGTCATCATTTATAACCCTAGTCTCGAGGGCTAAGATAGAAGCGATGTTGACAACATGTTCTATACCACGCGCATACAAGCTTCCTAAATGCTCATGATTCAGCCGATCGTCGGCTTCAAAAAATTCGAATATTTCCTGAAAGAGGTACTCGCCTTCTTTCCGAATTGAGATTTTGGCATCATTGCTACTTATTGAGCCGAGTCGAGGAAGTAATTCATCAGAAACATCATTAGCAGGGAGCTTTGAAAAAGCGGACTTTGAAGGCGTTGAATATTCAATTACCTACAATTGAGTATTTTTAATACCTGTTTCAAAGGACGAGAGCAGTTTCTCAAGGTGGAGGTTTACACTTTGGAGAGGTTGCTCGTCTTCCCACTGAGCTATCTTTTCCTCCGGAATGAACGGTCGTAAAAGGCTAGAGGTAAGAAAGAGTTACATGTAAACAATGACTTTTTTCTTTAAGTCGTTTGTAAACACTAACTTTGTAGATATCTAAAAACAAGATCATCAGTAGCTCAGCTGGATAGAGCGATGCCCTCCGGAGGCATAGGTCAGAGGTTCGAATCCTCTCGGACGGGCCACCTTCCAGAATAACCTTGAGACAACCTGGGGACACCCAACATTATTTCTTTAAGGTTATACAATGATATTTAACAAATTAAATCTTATTTTCATCCACGTGCGTAAATTTTCTGTGCCAAGATCACTCTGTGCTACACCATTAATCATTCAAATTTTGTGGAAAATATCTCTTAACTCATTAATACAGGAGATATAAATATGTCGACAATCATTAAAAGACCAAATGGTAAATGGCAAGAGAAAATTAGAAGGAAAGGACATCCTCAAGTTTCCAAGAACTTCTTTACGAAAGAGTCAGCCAAAAGATGGGCTAGAGATATCGAAAACAGAATGGACAGGCAAGTATTTGAATCAACTCTGGAGGATGAAACCTTCCTACTCGGCGACTTAATACATAAATATTGGAACGAAGTAGTTCTTTTTCAAAAGTCTTCAGATATCACGCTTTATACATTGAACAAGTTAATTGCTAGGTTTCCCCATAAATTTTTAATAGAGATGACAACCGCTTTACTAAAGCAATATAAAGAAGAAAGGTTAAGAGTAGTTAAGGGAGATACTGCTAGAAAGGAACTATTGCTACATAAACGCTTTTTTGAATACTCCATAAGTGAGTGGCAAATATACCTCCCAAAGGGCAACCCTTTGAATTCAATCAGACTTCCTAAGAAAGGTAAATCTCGCAAAAGAAGGCTTGAATACAGAATGCTACTTGCCGAAGCAAATAGCTACGGTGGATTAATTAGGCAAGTTATTGATATAGCCATTGAAAATAGCATGAGGCGCTGTGAAATAACTAAGCTTAAATACGATAGCGAGAAACGTATCATCACCATTGAGGGCACTAAAAATGGTGACGAACTTACTGTCCGTTTATCGACCAAAGCCAATAAAAGTAATTAGTTCTTTGCCAAAATATTAGCAAGTATATTTTTCCTATTCGTGGAGATTCAATCGGCCAAGCGTTCAGGTGTATCACAAAACGCGCAAACCTACCTGATTTGAGGTTTCACGAGCTTCGGCATGAAGCAACTAGCCGGTTATTCGAAAAAGGCTTAGGAATAATGGAAGTATCAGCTACTACCGGACACAAAGACCTAACAATGCTGAAAAAGTATACCTATTTGAAAGCTAATGATTTAGTAAAAAAGTTTAATTAACCTTATACAGAGAACGTAATATGAAAAATAATATAGAGATACAAAGAAAACTCAAAAACACAGCTTTGAAATTAAAACAATTACTGGATGAAATAGGTGGGTTTGTACAGGTTTGTTATCTGTAAAAACCTAATATAATCAAAATTATAGGTGGTGGTTATCATTTTTATGCTATTTTCGAGAATGAGGCTCCTGATTGCTATGATTTTAATAACTGCGTATTTCGGTGAATCCGATCGGTCGTTTCGGTTTTATCCGATCACTTTTTCATCTTCTTTTTCGTCCCTGCCAGTTTTACCTTAAGTGATCGGATTGGTCTAGTTTTCTCATCGATTCGCCAGCCAGTTCAATTCGATGACTGTTGTGCAATAAACGGTCGAGTAATGCATCTGCCACAGTGGGGTTACTGATGAGTTTGTACCATTCGGTAACGGGTAACTGGCTGGCGATAATGGTACTGGTGTTTTGGTATCGCTCTTCCATCACATCAAGTAAGTCATTAGCCTGACGTGCGCTCAGTTTTTCCATTCCCCAGTCGTCCAGGATGAGCAACTTTTTCTTAGCGAGTTGTGCAAGCTGTTGTCGGTAACTGCCATCGGCGTGGCCGATATTCAGTTCATCAAGAAGCTGCCCAAGTCGGTAATATCGCACCGTATGATGTTGTTCACAGGCTTGTCTGGCTAACGCGCATGCGAAGTACGTTTTTCCGCACCCTGTTGCGCCAGTAACGATAATGTTATGGGCACGATGTAAGTATTGGCCGCTTAACAGTGTGGCGACTTTATCTTTGCGTAGGCCACGCTCTGCACGGTATTCCAATCGGCTGGCATGAGCCTCTAAGCGCAAGGTTGCCTGGCGCAGTAAACGCTTCACTTTGCTGTCTTGCCGACAATGGATTTCATGCTGTGCCAGCAATCCTAAGCGCTCTTCGAAGCTCATCTCGTCGTAAGTTGTCGCTTGGCTTTGTTGTTGCTGTAACGCTTGAGCGAAGTGCCCAAGCCGTAAGCTACGTAGTTGCTCTTGTAATTGAGATTGTGTCATGGGGTTTCCTATTGATAGTAATGTTGGCCGCGGATATTGTGATGGGTGACAGGCTGCTCATCCTGCTCAACAGCGGTGCTCGGTATGCTTTCTTGATGATGTTTGAGTAAGTTCATCACCACACTCCGGTGAGGGCGTTCTAGCAGTAATGCCTTTTGGCAAGCGGCTTCAAGTCGCGCAGCACCATGTTGTTTAGTGAGGTTTAGGATAGCTAAGCAGCTTTTAATCGCTTGCTCAGGATGTTTGCGACTATGGATGTGCCACTGCACCACACCACGGGTACCCACACCGATATTCTCAGCCCAGTGCAGTAAGCGCTCAGCACTGAAGCGCTGTTTTACATGGCTGTCCGGCATGTGTTCTTTTTGGGTTGAGAAGCCGCCTTCTTTTGCTGATTTAGCGTGCTGTGTTACCAGTTGATTGTGATGATAGATGCTGACCACACTGCCACTTGCCTCTATGGTCACCGTGTTGCCCACTAAAGTGTGTGGTACAGAGTAAGCATGCTTTTGGTACAACACATGGTAATCCGGCCCTACCTTCGCCCATTTACTGTCGATGTACTCATACATGGTGCCAGGTAATGGCATTAAGGCTGGCTTATCGAGCAGTTCAAACTGTTCACGACGAGAGCCTGGGTATAAGCGTTGTGGCCGATTATTTAACTCTGCCATTAACACTTTAATCCGCGCATTTAGACCCGCTAGGGTGTAGAAGCTCTCACGTCGCAATCGCATTAATATCCAACGCTCAACAATCAGCACCGCATTTTCTGCTTTGGCTTTATCCTTCGGTTTATATGGGCGTGCAGGCACAATGGCACAGCCATAATGCCGCGCCATTTTGGCATAGTTTTCATTTAGCGTAGGCGCGTAGCGGTGGGCTTTGGTAACGGCCGATTTCAGGTTATCCGGCACAAGTAAACGGGGTACACCGCCAAGGTGGCGGAACGTTCTTACGTGCGCCATTATCCAGTCTTCTTCACGTTGTGAGCGACCAGCTTCAACATAGGTGTAGTTGGTTGCGCCTAAGGTCGCAACGAAGATTTGTGCGTGATAACGAACTTCGCCCGTATCAGGATTGATGATAGGTACCGTTGGTCCGCAATAGTCAATAAACAACTTATCGCCTGCGATGTGATGTTGTCGCATACTGCGTTTCTGCTTTTTAAGCCACCGCTGATAGTGCTCGCAGAACTGCGTGTAGCCGTAGGCTGACGCACTATCCTCGGCGCAATATTCTTCCCACAGCAAGAGCTTAGTCATGCCTTTGCGCTTCAACTCTTGCTGCATTAGCATAAAGTCAGGCAGCCGTTTCTGGCGCTGAACGGGACCCGTGCTATACAACTGCGCTTCGAGCGTTTTATCGTTTAGCGCTTCCGGCAACGGCCACGATAAGTCACTGGATTTAAAGCGCGAGAGTATTTCACTCACGGTTGAAGGACCAAGACTTAAGCATTGGCCGATGTCTCGATGGCTTAATCCTACTTCGAATTTGAGACGCAGGACGTCTTTAATCTTTCTCATATCGGTTCTCTTTCTCGCCATGGCAGCTCATTCCTTCAATAAAGTGATGAAGTGGAGCTTACCAATTGATTTAATGAGAAAAAGAAGAAGATTTCGGGATTCCGATCAGTGATTTCGGAAAAACGTCATTTTTGATCGGATAACTCCGAAATAGGCGATCGGATTAGACCGAAATCAGTGATCGGATTGAACCGAAATGGGTGATCGGAATGGGCCGGAACATGCAATAACCATATTGATGCATCATCTGCTTCCGCTAAAATCAAAAAGCGACTAACAGAAGAACTGGATTGTTACCTGTCGATTATTCTAACATTTGCTAAAAAATATAATTTTGATGATCTAGAAAACGAAGTGGGAACCATAGCGAATATGTGCTTCTATGATGGGAAGTGTATTTTAACGTTCAGCTCATGTTTTTTATTGGTTCATTATCAAAAGTTTGATTGTATTCAGCACCCTATAACGGGTGCTTTTAAAAAATATATGGAATCAAGAAACTCATCTATTGGGCAATCATAGAAATTGAATTTTTTTCTTGTTTTTCCAGTTCTGCCAATGCAGAGTCCATCTCCTTAACTATTGCTTCCCTTTGCTTGAACATATTTTCTAGTCTTTGTTCTTGCTCTTTGGCTGCGTCAGCTAAGCCTTGTGAACGCATCGAACTCGGCGTTTTTCAAGGTAGTTGTCGCCTGAGCTGTTAAGCTGCTTCTTTTTTATTTTCCGGATTTAACTCCACGCTTCCGATCTTATCCCAG